>Ga0206819_10051_pt1 | contig 44951 bp, 33 predicted proteins | sample Alteio_BWOrgCont_87_FD_152855 | JGI IMG/M metagenome (GOLD analysis project Ga0206819, IMG submission 152855) | Enriched cells from forest soil in Barre Woods Harvard Forest LTER site, Petersham, Massachusetts, United States -... | ecosystem: Environmental > Terrestrial > Soil > Temperate forest >... | reverse complement strand
GTTGTATGCAATGTCGTCGACGTTCCCGAGCAGTGCGATTTCTATTATCCCGCGGTGTTGCAGCGCGGCGACCTCCAGATCGCAATTTCAACCTCCGGGCAGAGTCCGTCGCTTGCTCAAAGAATCCGGCAGCAACTCGAACGTCAGTTCGGAGCAGGATACTCGCGTTGGGTGGCAGAGCTCGGCGAGACTCGACGGAAAGTTCTCGCCAGCAATCTCGGCGCGGAACGAAAACGCGACCTTTTGCAATCGCTCGCGAGCGTCGAAGCATTTGAGGCGGCGCTTTCGGATGGCTTGAAAGCCAATCGAAAGGGCGTTGCCGTATGACTGGCAAAGTTTATCTGGTCGGTGCCGGACCCGGCGATCCCGAATTACTCACCCTCAAAGCCCTTCGGGTGCTGAAATTCGCTGACGTCGTATTGCACGACGATCTCGTCGGCGCCGACATCCTTCGTCTCGCGCCGGCCCATGCGAAAGTCCGCAATGTCGGCAAGCGTTGCGGCCAAAAGAGCATCAGTCAGGAAGAGATCAACTTTCTCATGGTGGCTCTGGCTGCGTCAGGATTGCAGGTGGTGCGACTGAAGGGCGGCGATCCTCTTATCTTTGGACGCGTCGGCGAAGAAATTGCAGCGCTGCGCGAAGCCCAAATCGAGTTTGAAATTGTTCCCGGCATCACGGCCGCGCTGGGAGCCGCGTCGAGCTCACAGATCCCGCTCACCCATCGTCAATCCTCCCACGCGTTGGTTTTTCTGACGGGACATTCAGCCAGCGCAGCCGATCCAACCAACTGGCGCGCGCTCGTATCGTTAGGCGCGACGGTCGTGATCTATATGCCCGGTCGCCAGTATTCCGAGGTTGCCCTCAAGCTCCAGACAGCGGGTCTGCCGAATGACACACCATGCGCGATCATTTCGCGGGCGACGACTTCGGAAGAACAAGTCTTCCCGACCGACCTGGAGAATCTGGCCGATGCTCCCCGCCTGCCCGCGCCCACGCTGCTCGTGATTGGAGAAGTTTTGCGTCACGCCGGCGATCGCTTTTCACCCGAAGAACCCGGACTTTCAAACTGTTGGACTTCGAGCGAGCCTCCCTTTGTAGTGCCGACAGAACTCGAACTTTCACTCAGCTTAAGCACAGGACTTGGAGATGAGGAGCAAGCAGTATGAGCGAGCAAGGGGACAGAATCCATCAGTTGGTCGAGCAGTGGAGTCCCGAAGACTTGTTGCGCTGGGCTTTCGCAACTTTCGGAGGGTACGTCGAAATCGCATCGGGATTTGGCCCTGAAGGCGTCGTGCTCATCGACATCGCTGTCAGGGTGCAACCAGAATTCCGGATCTTTACCCTCGACACCGACTTCTTGTTTCCCGAGACCTATGCTCTCATGGAACGAATCGAAAGACACTACAACATAAAAGTGGAAAGACTGAGGTCTGAGCTGACGCCTGAAAAACAGGAAAAAGTTTACGGCCCGGCGCTGTGGAGCATCGATCCAGACGCTTGCTGCAATCTTCGAAAAGTAGAACCACTAAGAAAAAGGCTTTCGCAGTTGCGCGCTTGGGTGACCAGCATTCGTCGCGACCAGACGCCGAATCGAGCCGGCGCGCTAAAAGTCGAGTGGGACGCCAAGTTCCATCTGGTTAAAATCAACCCGCTCGCCGATTGGACCTCCGCGAAAATCTGGCGCTACATCCACGACCGCGACCTTCCCTACAATCCTCTGCACGATCGCGGCTATCCCAGTATCGGCTGCACCCATTGCACGAGAGCCGTCCAACCCGGAGAAGACGAGCGCGCCGGCCGCTGGTCCGGCTTCAATAAAACCGAATGCGGATTACACACCGCGGCTCACACTAGTCCTTTGATTTCGATTGAATCGCCGATGGATTAGCGCGGAGCCGAAGCTCGAGGAGAATCAGGCAACATTCGCGGCCTCAAAGACTTGCCTACTTCTTGACCTGTATTCCCAACTCTTTCAATTGCGCGTCGCTCACCGGCGTCGGCGCGTCCACCATCAAATCCACGGCCCGCGCGGTCTTCGGGAATGGAATCACTTCGCGCAGACTGTCTGCTCCCGCGAGAATCATCACAATGCGATCTAATCCCAAAGCGATGCCGCCGTGCGGAGGCGTGCCGTATTCCAGCGCTTCAAGAAAAAATCCGAAGCGGGCGCGGGCTTCTTCATCGGTCATGCCGAGAGCCTGGAAAATTTTGCTTTGAATATCCTGGCGATGAATACGAATCGAGCCCGATCCCAATTCAGTGCCGTTCAGCACTACGTCATAGGCAAGCGCGCGAATTTCTCCCAATGGAGATTTAGGATCGTGCACTGAATCGATGTTGGCCTCGAGCTTCGCCATGTCCTCGTCATGCAGCGAGGTAAACGGATGGTGCGCCGGATTCCAGCGCTTCCCTTCCTTGTCCCACTCGAACATAGGAAAATCGGTTACCCAAAGAAAGCGAAAATCTCTCGCTGGGTCGCCAGTCTTCACGAAAGCCCCGTGTTTCGCCGCATATTTCTGCGCAAGGTCGAGTCGCAGCAGACCACATCTTTCACAAAACTGACGCAGACTTTGCCCCATCACAGCGGCTGCTTCGGGTTTGCTGAGCGCCCCAGCCAGCAGCCACAAATCATCGGCCTCAACTTTCGCTAACTGAACAATGCGCTCCAAAAGCGCCGGATAGTCCTTGGCAATGCGTTTAGGATCGGAGATCAACTGAACAAACTCGGCCCCATGGACATGCTGGAATGCACCATAGGTTCCGATGGTGCGCCGCTCCGTACCCGAAATTTCCCCCGCCTTGGGGATGCGGAGAAGTTGAATGGGAAGTTCTTTCCGGACCCTGAACTTGGAAGCGAACTCTTCCAACTCCTCCGGAGAAAATACTTCCCGCACGTCCACCATCGCGGGCAAACGCATATCGGGCTTGTCGCTGCCGTAAAGACGAATCGCCTGATCGTAGCTCATGCGCGGGAACGGAGTCTTAATCTCGTGCCCCGCAGTCTTGAAGGCTGCCGTCAAAAATCCTTCGACCACCTCCCACACGCGCTCCGGCTGCGGATAAGACATTTCCAAATCAATCTGAGTAAATTCCGGCTGACGGTCAGCGCGCAGATCTTCGTCACGGAAACAGCGCACGATCTGGAAATAACGGTCGAAGCCCGAGATCATCAAAATTTGTTTGAACAGTTGCGGCGATTGCGGCAACGCGTAGAACGATCCCGGCTGCACCCGGCTGGGAACAAGATAATCGCGCGCCCCCTCGGGCGTGGAACGCGTCATGAACGGTGTTTCGATTTCGAAAAATCCCAGCCCCGACAAGTAACCGCGAATCGCGAGGGCAACTTTGTGGCGCAGCTCAATGTTTTGCTGCATGGCATCGCGCCGCAAATCGATGTAGCGATACTTCAGCCGCATCTCCTCATTGGGCAGAATCGTATCTCCGGGAAGAAACGGCGGTTGTTTCGACTCGTTGAGAATGCGCAACTCCTCGGCGATCAGCTCGACTTCGCCGGTCGGGATGTTCTTATTGAACGTGTCGGCCGTACGCTGCTTCACCTTGCCAATCACCGCGACAACATATTCGTTGCGCAGCAGGCTGGCCTTTTCGTGGACAGCGGGATCGCGCTCCTTATTAAACACAACCTGCGTGATCCCCGAGCGGTCGCGGACGTCGACAAAGATCAGGTTCCCCAGATCGCGGCGGCGGTTGACCCACCCCATAATCACGGCCCGCTGACCGGAGTCGGAGGCGCGCAGCTCGCCGCAGCGGTGGGTGCGTTGCAGATCGCCTAGAAAATCGAGCAAGTTGTACCTTTCAGAGGAAAGAGGAATTCAAAATTATAAACGGTGGCGGCTAGATTGCGCCCGCTGACGCCACGACGAAGCAAAAAAAACGATAGGACATCTGTGCACCTTCGTGTCCTCTGCGGTTGAGGCATTTAAGAATGCTGACCAGCCAAAATTCTCTGCGCCAAATCACCCCGAGGCACGGACACTTGCTCGCCATTCTCCAGATTCTTCAACGCAAACGCGCCAGCCTTGACTTCGTTCTCACCCACAATAAGGATGAAGCGCGCACCCAACTTGGTAGCCGTCTCGAAAGATTTCTTCAGTCGAAAAGTTTCATCCCCCAGAGCAGCGACAATCTCTTTCCGCCGCAACTCGCGGGCAATCCGAGCCGCCTCGCGATCCATACCCGCGCCCAGTGGAGCGATATAAACATCCGGCTTGCGCTGCACCGCCTCCGCCGATTGCTTCAGCGCGAGCACGAGGCGGTCTTCGCCAATGGCAAACCCAATCCCCGGAGCCGCAGGCCCGCCAAGCGATTCTGAAAGCCCATCGTAGCGCCCGCCGCCGAGAATCGCATTCTGCGCCCCCAGCGCTCCGTGTGTGAATTCAAACGCGGTTCGACTGTAATAATCCAAACCGCGGACGAGGCGATCGTTCAACTGAAACTCGACTCCTACTGATTTCAAAATTTCTTGCACCTGCTCGAAATGCCGGCGACAGGGCTCGTCGAGAAACTGGCTGATGCGCGGCAACTTTTCAATGATGGGTTGATCGGCCGCAACTTTGCAATCGAAGACACGCAACGGATTAGTCACGGCGCGGCGCTGGCAGTCCGTACACATCTGTCCCACAACCGGCTCGAGCGCCTTGCGCAGAGCCTCGTTGTAAGCGGCGCGATCGTTGGGGCATCCGACCGAGTTCAATTCCAGTGTCCAGTTTTCTATGCCCAACCGTTCGAGTAACGTAGCCAGCAGTTCAAGAATTTCAGCATCACGCGCCGGAGATTCGCTGCCGGAACTTGGCGGGCCGATAACCTCGGCATCGATCTGGTAAAACTGCCGGTAGCGGCCTTTCTGTGGACGCTCCCGTCGGAACATCGGCCCAACACAATAAAGTTTGTTCAGCCCGCGATCCCCAAGTTTGTGTTCGATGTAGGCTCGGACGATGCCGGCCGTGGCCTCCGGGCGAAGGGTCAAAGACTGGCCTTTGTCGCTCTCCGCGCGACCTCGATCCTCCCACGTAAACATTTCCTTGGAGACAATGTCGGTTTCTTCCCCAACAGCGCGAGAGAACAGTTCAGTGCTCTCGAAAATCGGCGTGCGAATCTCGTGGAAGTCATAAACACGAAAGACATCGCGCACCGTGCTTTCGACGAAGTTCCACAGCGCCGTATCCGGCGGCAGCAAATCACGCGTTCCTCGAACCGCTTTGATCATGAGGTTTTGCTTCTAGCTGTTAAGAACGATGTCATCCTGAGCACAGCGATGGATCTATGTACTCACGGGCCAGGCAAAATTCATGGATCCTTCACTTCGCTCAGGATGACAACGCACTTTTTGGAATGCCGCCGATCGCCTACCGCGATTTTCTCTCCGCCAAGTACGACTCCTTGTATCCCAAATAATTATTCGCGTAGCGCATGATGCTCTCCCGATCCTTCTCTTCCAGCTTGCGCCGGAACTTTCCTGGCGAGCCCATCCATAGCGACCCCGGCTCGACGATAGTCTTCTCCGGAATCAAAGTACCTGCAGCGATGATCGATCCCGAACCGATGCGTGCGCCATTCAAAATGATCGATCCCATGCCGATCAGGCAGCGATCTTCGACCACGCAACCGTGCAGCGTCACCGAATGTCCAACCGTGACGTACTCGCCGAGGAAAACTCCGTACTGCTCTTTCATGCCGTGCAGCACGCTGCAATCCTGCACGTTCGAGTGCGCGCCCACGCGAATGGAGTGCACGTCGCCGCGCAACACGGCGTTCATCCAGACGCTGGCGTGTTCCCCAAGAACGACGTCGCCGATGATCTGCGCCGAATCGTCCACATAGCACGAAGCCGGGATCGTCGGCGTGATGCCTTTATAAGAACGGATCATGCTTCAGACTGTCTCTTTACATTGAAAAAACAAGGAATTAAACATAACACGGGCGTGGCTTCAGGCGCAGCGAGTTCATCCGTGAACATCCGTGCGAATCCGTGGCGCCTTTGCTTTGTGCTTGTGCATCTGCGAAACTGGCCACTGGCCGCGAAATGGGACGCATCCACGTTCTCTCCGAATCCGTTGCCAACAAGATCGCCGCCGGCGAGGTGGTCGAGCGTCCCGCCTCCGTGGTCAAGGAACTGCTCGAGAATTCTCTCGACGCCGGTTCGACACGTATCAAGATTCAGGTCGAAGCCGGGGGCAAGAAACTCATTCAGATCGCTGACAACGGATGTGGCATGGTTCGTGACGACGCTTTGCTGGCCTTCGAGCGTCACGCCACTTCGAAGATCAAGAATGCCGAAGACCTGCTCAGCGTGGCCACTTTGGGGTTTCGCGGCGAAGCGTTGCCCACAATCGCTTCCGTGTCACGCCTGCATCTCGAGACGCGCGCTCCGGACGAAGACTCGGGAACCGTGATCGAAATCAACGGCGGCAAAATCTTCAAAGTCGAAGAAGCCGGGCTGCCGGCGGGGACTTCGATCACCGTTCGCGATTTGTTTTTCAATACTCCGGCGCGCAAGAAGTTCCTGAAAGCGGAGTCGACTGAGCTTTCGCATATCGCGTCGCTGGTAACGCATTACGCCCTGGCGCATCCCGACAAGCACTTTGAACTGCACTCAGCGACCAATGCGATTCTAGTGGCGCCGCCCGTCGCGGGATCGAGCGAGCGCGTCTACCAGGTATTTGGAAAAGACATTCTCGATCAATTAATTCCCGTGGCTGCGATGCAGCCGCTCGAGCGCGTGGGCTTGCCACAGCCACCGCCGTGGCGTCGAAACGACGGTGAAGATCAAGCGCGAGTCGAACCCGGCGAGATGCGCATGCACGGCTTCATTTCGAAGCCCGAGATTCAGAAGCTTAACCGCACTTCGATCTACATCTTTGTCAACGGACGTCTGATCCGCGACCGGCTCGTCCAGCACGCGCTCACCGAAGCCTACCGCAATATTCTTCCGCCTACGGTCTATCCGGTCGTGCTGCTTTTTCTCGAGTTGCCCAGTGGTGAAGTCGACGTGAATGTGCATCCCTCTAAAACTGAAGTGCGTTTCCGCCAGCAATCCGTGATGCACGACTTCGTCCGTGATTCCGTGCGGGCCGCACTGATGAAAGCGCGTCCCGTGCCGCAATTCATGACGGAGATCACTGCGCATCCCACGGCGAGTCCATCGCTCACGCCCGGCTATCGTTCGGGCTCGGTGGATTCAGCGGGGTGGCGCACCCTTTCTACCGCAGCGGCGCCACAAGCATTCGCGCTGCAAGCCCCGGTGCCCGCACCCATCACCGAGCGATTTCACTTTGGCGTCGATGGCATCGCAGTCGAGGGCAATGCCGCGCTATCTTTAGTTCGCGCCCCGCAAATAGTTCCCGAGGTTATCGAGAACGACAGTTGTGCTCCGCCACTGCCGGAAGAATCCGAAACCGCTTACGAGTTTGCAAATAACGACCTCGCGCCGTCGCTGGCTTCGCTCAAGCCGTTGGGACAGATTCGCGAATCGTTCATTCTCGCCGTCAATCATGAGGGCCTTTGGATCGTCGATCAGCATGTCGCCCACGAGCGCGTGCTGTTCGAACAAATACTGAAGCAGCGGGCCGCGAGGAAGGTAGAAAGCCAGCGCCTGCTCATGCCGCTGGTGCTCGAGCTCATGCCCGCGCAGCAAGCCGTGTTTGCCGAGATCTCCGAGGAACTCAATCAGAACGGCTTCGAGGCCGAACCGTTCGGAGCACGAAGCATCGCGATCAAAGTCGCTCCGGCGGGCGTGGACGCGGCGCAGATCGAGCACATGCTGCACGAACTGCTCGACCAGTTTTCCCGCGAAGAGCAGGCGCTAAACATGGAGAAAGTTCGGGCGCGGATCGCCGCGTCCATCGCCTGCCACGCCGCCGTCAAGGTCAATATGCCGCTGCAGCAAAATAAAATGGAGTGGCTGCTGGCCCAGCTCGCCAAAACTGAATGCCCCATGTCCTGTCCACACGGCCGGCCGGTCGTTCTGCGATATTCGATGAAGGACATTCAAAAAGCGTTTAAAAGAATTTAATCCGCGATAAAACGCGTGAGTTCTGGCAAAAATCGACTTAAAAGCTGCGAAGAGCCGGGTGGTATTTGCATTTTCAAGTTCGTGCGGCGCTCGCATTACTACTTGCTCTCAGCAGCTGAAGCCGGAACCCTTTTGTATTCGTAGTGGCACGGCTGAAGCCGTGCCCTTCCCATTCTTTTTGGCTTCTTTATGGTAGCGACTTGGAATCCGGCGCCGGATCACGACAATGAGCGTGACAGCGCTTGCCGTCGCGCAAGCGCCCCGCCCCTTGCGAAAAGCTGCAAGGAGCGGGGCACCCAAAACTTATTTTTCTTTTGCGGGCATCAGCCGGGGTCATCTCGAAGCCCCGCCCTCTCGCAAAAAGCGCGAGAAGGACAAGGCACCCGCTTTTGAATGTTGGTGAAGGCTTGGGCCAGGCCCCATCGATTGTTAAGGCGTCAGCTTGAACACCACTCCGCACCCGGCGCCGCCGTTGCAAGACATATCTCCGGCATATACAGCGGTTCCGTAAAGGTTCCCTTCGGTGTCTTGGATCACTCCGTTCGGGCTCTGTCCGTCCTCTTCTCCCTTGAACGAGTGCAGCACCGTCTCCTCGCCAGCCTTGCTCAGCTTAAATACCACTCCGCAACCGCGGCCTTCATTTGGCGCACAGGATAGATCGCCGCCGACGGAAGTTGACCCGTAGAGGTTCCCCTTGGCGTCGCGGAACAGATTCGCTCCGGAAGGGGCTAATCCATCAGCGCCAGCCTTGAACCTGTGTAGCACGGTCTCCTTGCCCGTCTCACTGACCTCGAAAACCGTTCCATTTTCGGAAGTACCCCCTTGCCCGGTGGTCCCGTAAAGGTTTCCGTCGTCGTCGCGGATCACGCCCGCATAGGGGGCAGCGCCGTCGGTCCCGCCTTTGAAGGTATGTAGAACAGTCTCCTTGCCAGTACTGCTCAGCTTGAACACCACTCCACACCCGAAACCTGTGCCGCAGGAAAGATCGCCACCGTATGGGGTAGTCCCGTACAGGTTTCCCTTAGGATCTTCGATCACACCCGAGTATGGATTTCCTCCGTCGGTCCCGCCGGTGAACTCGTGGAGCGTTGTCTCTTTACCGGTCTTGCTCAACTTGAAGACTGTGCCGCAACCAAGGTAGTAATAGCATTGGCCGGTGCCCCCAAATCCTGCGGTTCCGTACAGATTCCCTTGGTCGTCTCGAATTACCCCATTGGGACTGCTTCCGTCTGCCCCCCCCTGTGAAGCTGTAGAGCACAGTTTCCTTGCCTGTCACGCTCAGCTTGAAGATCGTTCCGTTGTTCGAAGCGCCTCCTTCGTAAGTCGTCCCATAGAAGTTTCCTTCGCCGTCCCTCACCATAGTCCCAGCCGGAACCGCCCCGTCAGTGCAGCCCGTCTGTACAAACCGCCGCGATACTGACAAGCATGCACGAACGAACTGATTTCATCGGAATTCTCCTGCTCTAAATCAAAATCTTCTTGTAGACCAAAACCGCACTAGTCTACCCTCATTCCGCACATCCGCACACTGTGAAAGGTTTTGCATCTCTGGTCGGTGTGGTCTAATGAATTGATGACCGATCTCGATCAACTTCGGCGCGAGAAGTGGCATCTTGATGGACACGCCGTGCGCAGCTTCGACGATGCGCGCTCGTTTCTCGAGTCGGTTGGATTCTGCATGATGTATCCCATGCGCCAGCAGGCGCTGGTGCCGACATTCATCGGAGCCTGGATTGGTTCGGATCAGCAACTGCCCACCCTGCAGCACGCTTTCGCAGACCCGCGCGCGCAGGAAGCCACCGAGGTGATGGTGCGTCTGCTGCGCGACCGCGCGGCTTACGAGGCCAACCGGTTCGATCCCGAGAACGCTTTCCTGATCGCCGCTTCCGTCTTTCCTTATTTCTATGCGCTGGTGGGCGAGCGCAATCCCAAGCACATGCCGAAACCGAAGCCGCACTCGGAATATTCTCAGCTGGCGTGCGACGCGTTTGAGTTGATCCGGCGCGATGGTCCGATCTCCAAACAAAAAATGCGCGACGTGCTCGGCGGCAGCGTTTCTTTCGTGGCGCTCGATCATGCGCTCGGTGAACTGTGGTCGCGGCTACGCATTACGCGGGTGGATTACAATCCGACGGAAGGGGCGTTTTGGGATGTGCTCTACCGCTGGTCGCCGGATGCGGTACGCGAAGGGATCAATCTTTCGGTGGGAGAAGCGCTCTCGGCACTGGTTTCGAAATATCTGGATTGCGTGGTCGCGGCCGATCAGCAGGAGTTGGAATCATTCTTCGGCAACTTTGTTTCACGCTCGCGAGTGAAGGAAGCGATCAACGCCTTGCTGGCGGCGCGGGAGTTGAGTTTTATTCGTGTGGGCAACCGGTCGTTGATTCAAATTACTCCGGCAAAAGTGGAGGCGGTTCCCCGCACTTTTCCGCCGCGGGAAAGACCGGGGAAGAAATCAGCCGTGCCACGGGCTTGATGGATTTACACCGACAACTTCGGCGCTGACCTGGCGCAGGCAATTAACTGCTGCACCTGCTTCCGGTGCTCGTCGGTTCGCAGAGTGAACTCTACGCCCATGCCGTAGCCGGGATGCGTGCTTAGCACTTTTCCCTTGATCCGCAACTTAAGAGTTTCGGTGCGCACGACAATCTCGAGCGGCGTCCCGGCGGGAAAAGTTTCGGTGGTTTCGAGATAACAGCCGCCGGGACTAATGTCGACCAAAGTACAGCGAGTGGCGGCTTTGCTGTCAACCCGGTGAACTTCGGCTCCCAGACAACAGGAATGCCGCAAGCGGTCGCGGCGATCGGCACTGGACACCGACACCAATCCGAGACCAGCCGAGAGCGTCAGAACAGCGTCGACCTCATCTGCGGAAATTTCCGATGGCGACGGCGCAGCCTCCAGTGGTGTTGCAAGATTCGCCTTAAGCCACTCGTTCAACATGCGGCGGGAGGTCTGGGGCACATGCGCGAATCGTATCCCGACGCGACGCGAAGAATCCTGCCACATGACCTCGCCCGAAAGTCGAATGATGGACGTGTTTCCGGGCAGCGCGAACTGAAAATAAACTTTGCAACAGGGCGGCAATTTGCTGTCAGAACGAAGCGCGATGCCGGCTTCGCTCAAATCCACGAGTGCGGCAGGAACATCTTCTTTGCCGGCGTAGGCGATGGATGTTTTGGCCTGCACGGGAATGCGCGGCCGAATTCGTCTTTCGCTTTGCATCAAGCTACGCGCCGCTCGCATGCTGTGGGAGGCGCGCTCGCGGGAAATTGGTTTGTACAGAATGAAGTTCGCGCCCTGGTCGAAAATATCGCGCACCTGGTTGCGTCCACTCACGATGGCGATGGCGATAGTGGGCTGGTTCGAGGGTGCGCTTCGGGCTTGAGCAATCAGTTCGACGGCGGCTTTTTCGTCCTGGCAATCGACCAGAAGGGCATCGAAGTGCTGGTTCTCGAGGCGGGCTTGAGCCATCCGGGGATCGCCGCAAGATTCCACTCCGATGCCGAGATCCTGCAGAATGCGGCTGAGCACCTGGACCGCTTGGGCATCCGAGCACACTAATAGAGATGTCAGTGCCATGTTCACGGTCATGGTAGGGTCCGGCGGGAATGACTCACAAGTTACCTGAGTCACGGCTCAGCGCACGGCATGACTTTAGTCATCTGGAGTTTGCACGAGTAACCCGCTATGGTCGGGATGGACCGTGAAGATGTTGAGCGTCTTCCGGCAAAAGCCCTTTCTGTTGCTTTCAAGGATTGCGATTCATGTCTTCGAAAACAGGCAGTTGGATCATCGCAGCCGGCGCTCTCATGATGTTCGTTGGACTCTGTTTTCTGCCGGGCGCCTTCGGCGATCATCCCGATGCGGATATGTTGGAGATTGGCGCATGCCAGTTCTCGCTGGGCGCTCTGATTGTTGCCGGGGGAATCTACGCCAAGGCTCGATCGATGCAAATTGCCATCGCGTTGGGAGAGCCGCGTAAGGAATCGGCCCCCAATCAACGGGTTCGCGGCGGTTGTGATCTTTGCGGGAGCGAGGCTCCGGTGGTGCAATGCAGGGTCCACCAGTTGCATCTCTGCGGCGGTTGTCTGGCGCAACACTACGACGTGCGCTCCTGCGCCTACGTCCCGACCACTCGCACGACGCCCCACAAAGCAGGCCGGAACCTGGCGGCAAATGCGCGAGGCGCGTAACGCATAGCCTTTCGGCAAATCATGCAGTTTCACCACCGTGCCAAAGTTACTGGAGTTACCTGTCCAAAATTACGTTACACAAGTCCAAGATTACGCACCCGTCCTTTAGTACTTTGACGCTCTCCCGTCCCCTCCTTACGATGAGGTCACATGCGGGTTAGCCAGCGACGAGTTCCGACTACAGGAACCGCCCTCCTTCGGCGTAACGCGTGATGAAGGGTGCCAGGCTCAACCCCGAGAATGGCAGGTAAAAAGAGGGCCAGCTAAAGCCTTTGGTTTTAAGGCTGGGCTCGACAGGACTCCCCGGAGAAGGAAAGGGTACATGCGTTCAGGCAGAATGCGCGGGTTTTCGCTGATCGAGATGATGGTCGTAGTGGCCATCATTTTGATTGTGCTCGCTTTCTCCATCGTGGCCATTCAGCCGTCGCTGAAGCAGGGGAATGTGACCGAGGCATACAACCAGACGCTGATGGCGCTGCGACAGGCGCGGGACCTCTCGGTGGCACAACGCCAGATTTATTTTGTCACGTTGAGCAATACGGCTGTGCCCAACTCGATCACGATCACGCAAGGCTCGACCGGCACCCTGATGAATACTTATTACCTTCCCTCCAACGTCTCTTTCGACGTAGAGGGAGGCATCCCAACCTCGCAGACTACCTTCCCCATGACGCCGGATAGTTTTGGCATCGGTGCGACCCCCATCGACTTCGACCAAGGCGTGGCTGGCGGCGCAAAAAACGTGATCTATTTCTACCCCGACGGCTCCGCCCAGGACGTGAACGGCAATGTGAACAACGGAGTCGTTTATCTGGCGATGCCCGGATTCATTAATACCTCGCGGGCCATCACCCTGTGGGGCGCTACGGGCCGGTTGCGGGGATGGCATATCTACCTGAGCGGGGCGAAGTACTACTGGAGGCAACAGTGAAAGCTGAGAGCAACGCTTTCCAACAACCAAACACGCGGCGTCAGCGCGGCTTCAGCCTGGTGGAGTGCATGGTTTCGATGTGCATCCTGCTGATCGGGCTGCTGAGTCTGCTGGGCGTGTTCGGCATTGCGATGGCGGCAACGCAAACCTCGCAGGAGAACAACACGGCCAAGTTACTAGCCGACGAAGCCATGGAAGGCATTCTCACGGCGCGCGAAACCGCAAACATCGATTGGGCGCAGATCAACAACACCGGAGCGGGCGGCATCTTTCTGCCCGGCTTTCTGCCGATTGATTGTGCGGGAGTCGACGGAATCATTGGCACCGCGGATGACGCCGCATGCGGCCCCCAAATTCTGGAGCAGCCTGGACCATCCGGAGTTTACGCGGGATCGTGCCCGCCTGACATTTGCAATACTTTGACGAACTTCTCCCGTCAGATCGCGATTGCACCGGTTTTCCCCGTCGGAGGTGGTCCCGCCATCGGCACATTGCGCGCGGTCACGATCACGATTCAGTACACGACACCCCGGTTTCAGGCGCCGAGGCAGTACGTCCTGAACACCTTCATTTCGCCATACCGGTAGAGAGAAAACTTATGGTTCGCAGATCTGCAAATTCGAGGCGCGGTTTCAGCTTGATCGAGTTGTTGATGTCGCTGGCTGTCGGCACACTGGTCGTGGGCATGGCCGTGAAGTTGTTCAGCCAGGGGCTGGGCGCCACATTTGTGGTGTCGCAGCGGGCTGAAATGCAACAGGATCTCCGAGCCAGCTCCGACTTGCTGATCAAGGATATAAGTTTGGCGGGCGCGGGATTGCCTTCCGCGACCGGAATCGCGCTACCAGTTTCAGGTACGAAACCGATTTATGGTTACGCGCCAAGTTGCGCAGGAGTGAACAACTGCGTTCCCGGAAACGGTATTGCCTATCCCTGCACGTCCGCGGGCGCATCTCCCTGCGATCCGACTCTGTACGGACTGATTCCGGGCTACCAGATGGGAATCACGCCTCCGAGCACGCCCAACAAATCTGACGTGATCACGGTTGTCTATACCGACACTGTGCTGGCCCTGCCCTGCTACACCATCACGACCATCACTTCTACTACAGTAGTTCTGACGTTGCCAGGGGTGCTGCCATCTTCATGTATTTTGCCTTCGCCCCTGGTGGCTCCGCAGGCGGTTAACGCCCCGGCCGTGGGCTTGGTCGCGGGCGACGTGATCATGGTGCAAAGCACGGTCGGCGGAAACTCCGCGATTGCAATTGGCGAAGTGACCGGGGTTACGCAGAATTCAGGCACCACTTACACCGTCACTTTCGCCGCCAACGATCCCCTTTTGCTGAACCAGCCGGCGGCGACCGCAGGCGATTTGGCACAACTGGTCTGCGCCGGAGCAGCCTGCCCCACGACTGCGACGGCCACTCGCATTTATGTCATTACCTACTACTTGTGGATGCTGCCCGATCCGCTCGGCGTGGGGCCGGGAACTCCGACCTTAATGCGACAGGTGAACGGCCAAACCCCCGTACCCGTCGAAGAAAACGTCGTGAACTTCCAGTTCACCTACGACACTTACAACACCAACGGCACCCTGCTCAATGCGGTGGGCGACGCAGGATATTCGACCGGAACGTCTTTCAATCTGATACGCAAGATCAATCTTATTCATATGACCACTCGCAGCCAGCTCGCCGGGGTGCAGAGCGGTCTGATGATTTCGAAGGGCTACCAGACTTTCGACACGCAGACTTCAATCAGCGCGCGAAATCTGAGTTACCAGAATCGTTACATCCTCAGCACTCAGTAAGTTTGCTGAGGAAGTAGCAAGAAGTCGGGAAGGAAACACAGAAGGCTGCATGGCAATTAGGAGCGACACGATGCGTAGCACGAAACTCGATTCACGAGGATTCACTCTGATTGCGTCCCTGATGCTGATGTTGATTATGTCAGGGATTGCGATTGGCCTGCTCATGATGGTAAACACCGAAGGCAAAGTGGGTGGCCAGGATACTCAAAACAATTTGGCCTTTCACGCCGCCGAAGGTGGCATCGAGCACATGACGTCGGATTTGGCCAACATGTTTCAGAACATCGAATCGCCCACTCCATCAGAGATTGAGGGGCTCAGTGCAGACGCACCCACCAGCAATACCGTGATGAGTTACCCGCTCTACACCTTGACTCCGGCCACTACCACGAACCCGGTGACCGGGGTTGTAACCCTGGCAAACAGTTGGGGACAGATCGCCAGCGGAACCTATCAGGGTCTGTATGCGCAATTGCTTCCCGTCACACTGCAGGTAACCGCGAGTACGTCGCTCTTTGGCAGCGGAACGGTGGGAGACGAAGTAAACATGTCACGCACCATTGAAGTGGCATTGATCCCGGTGTTCCAGTTTGGCGTCTTCTCCGATAGCGACCTGGGCTTCTACAGCAGCCCCAACCTCAACTTCGCCGGACGGGTTCACACCAACGGGGATTTGTATCTGGGTGTGGCCAACGGTTATACGCTCACCTTTCACGACCAGCTTTCGGCGTGGGGGAACGTCATCCGTCAAGTGCTTCCCAACGGACTGTCCGCCAGTGCATTCAATGACTCGGGAACGGTGTTGATTCCCTATTCGACTGGCGGCTGCGATCTTCCGTTGCAGTCTGCCTGCCGAAGCATCACGGCGACCGAGGGCAGCGTGACTGGGGCCGGAGGCGATCCGCCCGCATCGGGACCGACCACGGGTCCGCCATCGTGGCAAACCATCTCTCTGGGCACATCCTACTTTAATGGTTTCCTCATCGACGGCGATTACGGCAATACTGTGCTGGGCACGGGAGCCACAGACTTGACGCTCCCATTCGTTAACGGCACGACCGGTACCAGTACTGGGCCACAGCCCTTTGAAATTATTCGACGTCCCCCGGCGGGAGAATCAGCTACCGGAGCTCTGGGCGCGTCGCGTCTCTACAACGAAGCGGAGATTCGCGTGTTGCTCTCCGACACTCCCGCGGATCTGCCCGGCGGCGTCGGCGATCCCAACAATATCCGCCTGGCCAACGTCATCGGAGGAGCTTATCCATACGGCATAACCGCGTCGGTCCCAGCTCTACCAGCCCTGGCCGACGGTGGCAGCTATAACACGTATTTCGCCGCCGGAACCACCGCGTACCCCGACACCAGCACCTGGACGAATGCGCTGGTCTCGGTCGTCAACCCGACTTTGACTCCGGACTGGCCCTATGCTCCGTTGCAGCCGATCGCGGCTGACGTTACTTTCACCAATGATCAAGGACCCCCGGCCGCACCGTTGACCACGCTGATCGCAAATACCAACAACAACGGTTTGACTGCTGTGCCTCCGTCCCTTGCGCTTACGCCTTGCACCAACACCAATCCCCCGGTGTGTCCGGCTGCCCCCAGCCCTTACTACGCGGCACCGTATCCGTATTACACGCCAACCGCTGCTAATCTCACCAATACCTGGAATCTGATTGATGGCTACCTGCGCGTCGAATATCGCGACGTCAACGGCGTCTATCACCCGGTGACCGCGGAATGGTTACAGCTCGGATTCGCCCGCGGGCCGGTTCCTCCGGTGACCGCTGGCAGCAACCCGGTCAACCCGAATGCCATCCTGCTTTTCCAGTATCCCGCGGATCGCAACGGAAGCGGCGGTTGGCCTGACCAGACCGGCGCTGGCCCCACTGGCTGCGTAAAGAGCGGCGGAGTGTGGAACTGCATCAAAGCCAAGCCACCTGAGGTTACGGTCGACGCTACCACACACTACCCGTGGTACGGCGACAGCAAAGCTGCTGTGCAAAGCGTCAGCATGAACAACTGGTATCCCATCAACTTCTACGATCCACGCGAAGGGGAATCGCGCGATACCCAACAGAGCAACAACAGCTGCACGCCCAATGGAGTCATGAACGCCGTCGAGTTGGACGTGGGCAACCTGAAGCAATGGCTGGCCGGCAACATCGGCGTCAGCGGTACGCAGGTCGACTATATTTCGCAGAACGGTTACGTTCTTTACTTCTCCGACCGCCGGGGAATGCTGCCCAACCCCAATGGCACCCAGGTAGACGCAGCCGGCACCAAGACTGGCGACTCCGGCCTGGAAGACGATGTTAATAGCGCCAGCGCTGCCGGAGATCCCAGCGGCTCTCTGGACCCCATCCCGCCGAACAAATTGCTCTCGCCTGAGGATGTTAACGAGAACAGCGCCCTGGACAACTTCGGCGCGGGCAACATCGGCCTCGGCTTTGGTTACGGCATTTACAACGGTACTGGCAACGCCTACAACATCAACGACAGCGTGAACCGCCAGATCCTCAATGCTGCTCCCGCGCCCGACCCGTACCTTACCGGCAAGCGCATGCCCGCCTGCATCGTCGGACAAAAGAATTGGGTGAGCGGCGCCCGCCACGTATTGAAGCTGGTGGACGGAACTCTAGGCAATTTGCCGCTTCGTCCCGATAACAGCAAGGGTGGTTTCACCGTGGGGTCGGAGAATCCCGTTTACATCTACGGAGACTACAACACGAACGCTGCCGATCTGATCTGGAACACCCCCGCCGGAGCGGATGCGCCCGGGATGGCCGCAGCCGGCATCGTGGCTGACGCCGTCACCGTGCTGTCCGACAGTTGGTGGGACCTCAACAGCATGTACAACGTCTGGCCTACCAACCCTTACGTCGGAAGCAACTCGAATGGCTACAATGTGCCTTCTCCGGCCCGTACGGCTTCGACGACTTACTATCGCGTCGCAGTCGCCAGCGGCAAAAACATGAACTTCCCCTTCCCTTCTTGGGAGAACAGCAACGATTACGGCTTTGGCACCGATGGTGGCGTCCATAACTTCATCCGATTCGTGGAAGACTGGAGCGGTTCGACCCTCAACTACGAAGGTTCGCTGGTCAGTCTCTACTACGCCACCTACGGCACGGGTCTATTCAAGTGTTGTAACTATTCCGTGTACGTGCCCCCCGCTCGAAACTATATCTTTGATCCGGACTTCACCGTGCCATCACAGTTACCCCCAGGCACGCCGATGTTCCGCGACATCGACAATTTGACCTACCGGCAAAGCTTCACGCCGCATACCGGCTCCTACTAAACCACCGCGACTTAAACCAGCCCCGATCCTGCCATGCAGGATCGGGGCTTTTCACGTTTAGGCAGAGGCGCCCGCAGTTCATGGTGCAGTGAAATGTCATTCCGAACAAGCGTTCTCTTTGCGCGGTGAGAAACCCGGGCGAGCCGCGCCAAGGGTCGCGTTCTTTGCGACCCATGACTCGCGTTTGGCTCGCTTCCTTACTGCAGCCGCCATCCCACACCTTGTAAGATATCGATTCGGATCAATCGCAGCTCGGGAGGATGGCCTTGCCTAAAATCACCGCTCTTTTCTGGGACGTTGGCGGCGTGCTGCTCAGCAATGCCTGGGATCACGAACAGCGCCAGCAAACTCTGAAACAGTTCGGCGTCGACGAGGCCGACTTCGAGAGCCGCCACGAGACGCTGCTCACCCCATTCGAGCAGGGCAAGATCAGCCTGGAAGAATACCTGGAGCGAACGATTTTCTACCGCCCGCGATCCTTCACCCTGGAAGCGTTTAAGGCGCACATGCTGTCGCTGTCGAAAGCCGATCCGGCGGCGCTCCAATTTGCGAGAGACTTGAGCAAATCGGGCAAATATCTTATGTCCACCATCAACAACGAATCGAAAGCACTCAATCTTTATCGGATTCAAACTTTCGGCCTGCGCGAAATCTTCAGCCTGTTCGTGAGCTCGTGTTTCGTCGGATTGCGCAAGCCCGACGAAGCCATCTATCGCCTGGCTCTCGAGATTACACAGAAGCCCCCGGAAGAATCTTGTTTCGTCGACGATCGTGCAGCGAACCTGGAAAGCCCCGCGAAGCTGGGCATGCACGTGATCCAGATGCAAAACCCCGAACAGTTGCGCCAGGATTTCTCGAAGCTGGGAGTGGCAAGTTAACACCTAACCCACGAAATAACCTTCAAGCGCAATTTGTAATCACACATTAAAGGATGCCCCACTCTTTCCGCGGCACTTTGCGGAAAGAGTGTGAGGCAAATACAAGGGGATACGATCGAGAATTCAAAATCCCTACGATCTTCACCTGACGCTGCCGCACTTCCATTTCAGGGCAGCGCCGTACAGGAATCACGTCGCATTTTATCCACATAGCATTTTTCATGAACACCGGCTCCGTCCTCGTCCGTCTTGGCGGTTTTAAGGTCGACGGGCTCGTTGCAGATGCTGCAGTTCGGCGAGCCGGCTTGCCTCTTTTCTTTTTGCGACATCTCCGCGACAAAAGCGCGAGTGAGATGATTGATTCTACGTTCGGTCATATAGCCTCCTTTTGTGGTCAGGGTGAGTAAGACGACTCGCAAAAGGTGCGCCTGCATGCGCAGAGCACGCTCTTCGTAGGGCCGTAGTCAACGATTTAGCGAAGAATGTAGACGGTCTAGCAGAGAAGCGTGCAGAGAAGATCGAGGAGAGAATGTGAGACGCGAATCCCTAGTTTCAGCGTCACCCTATGTATCGCGGCAACGGGTTCCCACCGCACCCGCTGTTCTTGTGGGAGCGTCACCGAATCCACGGTGGGCGTGACGAGATTGGGCCGAGCTACGAGGGGAGTAGTGAGGTTAGTCGGGGTATCGGTTTCGTTGTAGGCGGTCTCCGGAGAGTCAACTCGCGGAACGATCGACGAGAGAGAAACGAAAAGTACTCCGACGATGATAATCGTCCAACGCAGATACTTCATTTACACAACCCCAAGTTGCCACTAGCATTACGCGCCTCGCAGAAGCTTGTCAATACGAAATTCTTGGAGTGAACGGTCGGGTCGCCCGCTCAATCGTGCTCAAGTTACCCGGCACCGGAAATGCGCTTCCCTGCGAAAATCTGTTAGCATGGCGGTTTCGCGAGGTAGCCATGCCCCAATATGTGATTGAGCGGGAAATCCCCGGCGCAGGCAATTTATCCGATGCGGAGCTGCAGGCAGCCGCCAGAAAATCAGTGGACGTGCTCAAGGAGATGGGCCCCGGAATCAAATGGCTCCACTCCTACGTCACCGGCGATAAAGTCTATTGTGTGTACCTCGCGCCCGACGAGGAAACTGTTCGCGAACATGCTCGCCGCGGAGGTCTTCCAGCGAATCGCATCTCGGCAGTGCGGCGCCTGATCGATCCCAGCACTGCGGGTTGAATTAAGCAGAGTCTCGATTCCGAAGGTCTGATTCCGCGTCCGACTGAAGCGCCTCGTGAACGGCTTTCTCGACCGGCGTGGCCCAGCCTTCCATCCACGCGGTCCCTGCAGCATTGCCGAGAGTTCGGCGCGCAAATTCCAGGGCCTTCTCAAGCTTGGATTGCTCGGGAGGCGTCAGTGGAGCGCCCAATCGTTGACGAAGCGCGGCTGCGGCTCCTGCCAAGTGCAGCGATCGCTCCGCGTTCGACTGGCCTGCCGCACTTACAGCCAGACATTCAAGCGCCCGCGCGATGCCCCGTTTGTGACCCAACTCCTGATAGACCTTGATGCTTTCCGCGTACAGGCGGCGCGCTTCCGCGTCGTTCGCCTGATCGCAGCTCAGGCTTGCCAAGTCCGAAAGGGCGCTCGCAATTCCCCAGCTATCCCGCAATCGGCGAAACTCCGACAGGCTCTGTTCACAAAATGAACGCGCTGCGACGAAGTCGGCCTTTTCCCTGGCGACGTCGCCCATGTAGTTTAGAGTCCAGGCAACACCTGCGCCATCTCTGATCTCACGAAACATCGTCAGACACTCATCGTAAAGCGCAGATGCACGCTCGTATTTGCCTTGCAACTTCATCAAGCCCGCGAGATTGCTGAGGGTTCGGGCAACGTTCGCGGGATCGCCGGAGTCCTTCCATATCGCGACGCATTGCTCAAAGAGAGAGGACGCGGTGGCGAGTTCGCCACGCTCGCGAGCGTTGACGGCTAACGCATTCAGCGCGACGGCAACACCGCGGTTATCGTTTAGCCCGACGCAGATCTCGAGGCTTTCCTCGAACAGCGGCCGCGCGGTGTGGTAATCGCCCTGGTCGCCAGTCAGAACCGCCGTCGCGAAGAGCAGGCGCGCTCGGAGTTTCGGACGCATCGCTGCCCCCTCCAGCGCGAGAAGGCGGGCGATGGCATCCCGACCCTCCGTGAGATGCTCCCGCGTCTCCCAAAAGCGAAACAGAGCGGCACCGAGGCGCAGGCCCCAGTCGGCATCCCCGGTTTTGATCAGATAATCAAGTGCCAGGCGGAAGTTGTCGTGCTCCACTTCGAAGCGGTCGAGCCACTCGCGTTGAGCCGCGATATCCTCTGCGCCCTCTTCGGCAAGCACGAGATAATACGCGGCGTGGGCTCGGCGAGTCGCAGATTCATCATTGCTCTCAACGAGGCGTTCGAGAGCGTACTCCCGAATGGTCGAGAGCATAATGAATCGCGTTTCTTTATCGATCTCCTCGACTTGCTGCGCTAAGCTTTTGTCCACGAGCGAACTCATGCCGTCGAGCAAGTCCACGCCCAGATCACCTTTGGTGTCGCACACCGCTTCCACGCCTTCCAGTGTGCCGCCGCCGACGAACACCGAAAGCCTGCGCAAGAGCGTTTGTTCAGCAACATTGAGCAGGCCGTAACTCCAGTCCACGGTGTTGCGAAGAGTTTGTTGCCGGGCGGGAAGATCACGCGCGCCGCCGGTCAACAAGTTTAAACGGCTCTCGAGACGCGTCAGCATGGCGGACGGCGAAAGCAGCTTGATACGCGCCGCGGCAAGTTCGATGGCGAGAGGCAAGCCGTCGAGGCGCGAACAGATGGCCGCCACCGCGGGCGCGTTTTCTTTCGTCAGCGCGAATTCGTGCTTCACAGCCTTCGCGCGTTCCACAAACAACGCGATCGCCGGAAGATTGGAAAGCACTTCTACCGGTGGGATGGACTTGGGGTCGGGCAGAGCCAGCGGCGGCACGGGAAATTCATGTTCCCCGTAGATATGAAGCGGCGCCTGGCTCGTGACCACGATTTTGAGTTTGGGGCCGGCAGTAAGCATTTGCGCCACGAACGGCGCGGAGGAGACCAGGTGCTCGAAGTTGTCGAGTACGAGGAGCATCGGCTGGCTCAGGCTGCCTACGTACTCCATCAAGTTTTCTTGCGGCGTCGCATTTCCGGTTTCGCGCGCGCCCACAGCTTGCGCAATCGTCGAAGCGATCAAGCCCGCTTCGCGAACCGCAGACAGAGCGACAAAGCAAACTCCACCGGGGAACTGATCGCCGATTTCACCAGCCACCTGCAAAGCCAGCCGCGTCTTCCCGATCCCGCCCGGCCCCGTGAGGGTCACGAGATGTATGTCTGCGCGGCTTAAGAGCTGACGCAGACCCGCCGCTTCCTGTTCCCGTCCAATGAATGCGGTGCGCTGCACCGGCAGGTTGTTAGCGCGAGGCTCGGATTCTCGAGCGGGCGCATCGGCGAGGCGGTCGCGCACCGCAGCGAGATCGCGAGCCAAATCGCGGGTGGAGTCGTAACGCTGTTTAGGATCCTTGGCGAGGCAGCGCTCGACGATCCAAACGAAAGGGGCCGGCGCCTGCAGCATTTTCGCGCCGAGGCGCTCGGGTTCATCGCGAAGAATTGCCGCCGTCGTTTCCGCATGAGTCTTTTTCCGGAACGCCGGAAGCCCGCTTACCATCTCGTACAGAACCGATCCAAAAGAAAACTGGTCAGAACGAAAATCCACTTCGACGCCAGTCGCCTGCTCCGGCGACATGTAGCCCGCTGTGCCCATCACCGTTCCATGTTCGGTGATGCTGGTGGTCGCTTCGGAACTTGGATCGCGGTTGAGTTTAGGCAGTTTCGCCAGACCAAAATCCAGTACCTTGGCCGTACCGTCGCGAGAAACCATCAGGTTCTCCGGCTTCAGATCGCGATGAACAATGCCCACCTCGTGCGCTTTCGCGAGCCCGTCAGCAATCTGCGCCGCGATTGCCACCGACATGCGAAATGGAATTGGGCCAGAGGCGAGCAGCCCGCGCACCGTCTCTCCATCCACCAGTTCCATCGCGATGTAGCGAGTGCCGTTCACATGCCCGAGTTCGTAAATCGTCACGATGTTCGGATGATTCAGCGCGCAGGCCGAACGGGCTTCCTGCTCGAAGCGTGATAGGGCTTCGGCGTGCGAAGATTGGTCCGACGAAAGCGTCTTGATTGCAACCTCGCGGTCGAGGCGGGTGTCCCTCGCGCGATAAACTTCCCCCATCCCGCCGGCGCCCAGTCGCTCAAGAATCTCGTAATTGCCGAAGCGCTGACCCGGCGACAGAGTGGACGGCACCGAACCTGATTTGGGAGGTTGATTCATGGACGTCGCTGGCTCAATCTGGGCGTGCCGAAGCGGACCGCTCGCCGCTGCAAACCTTAGTTTGCGGCTCCGACAGACCCCAAAGAGCACCCCAACCTGCGCTTATCATATCCCAGATGTCGCAGGGGTTTTACGGATATTCGACCGTCGCAAAGCACCCGTTTGACTCCACAGAGTGCCCCGTGCAAGCTCCGCTTGGGCGGGGTTTTGGAATGCCGAGGGATCTCGAGGCGCACCTTTTACTCACACAAAAAGGGGTGCCCCACTCTTTCCACGCACGTTGCGGAAGAGGTGGGAGGCGAAAATGCCCGGGGTGCCCAATGTTCGCCTCGGGGGCTGGCTCAGCCTTAGCCTGACAGGAAGAAGGATGCCCCACCCGTGGCGGTTTCACGGGTGGGCCGCTGAAACTCTCCCTGTCTGTTCATGGGTCACCGCTAAATCCCCGCAGTCGTAGCACAAGTTTCCATGCCGACAAGTTTGCGCCGCTGCTACGGCGATGGAAACCTCCACCTCATTGCCCCGAGATGCTGTCAGCGCCGCTCTCGCCTCTAGATTCCCAATTTGGAACTGACTGCGCAGCCCGAGAGGTTTTCTTCTTGATCTCAGTTCAGCAATCACGATAATATAAACCATACACGATTATCTTAAAGATAATCAACGATCTTGGACAATCGAACCACCTGTGCAGGTGCCAGGCCGAGCATGTTCTGAAACAAAATACACTGGCGAGTAGATCACCCCGTAACTTCAATTTTTCTAGATTATGCCTCTAACTACCTTTAGAACCATAGATCGACGAAAAATTTCCGGTCGTTTGTTTTGTTAGATCTAGCAGGAATGAGAGGCGTTTTTTGAAAGAAATTGTGCACCAAAATAGGTGCATCTCGCTTTACGGACCCTTGCGCAGCGGCGGTTTCAGCGCGGGATTGGGAGGGCTCTGCACAATCGTTTTGGGAGGCCCAGAGTCCACGTTCGACGCTAAACTCAGATCGCTCGACCAGCAGTCGGCAAGAATCTTCCACTCGCCCGCCTGCCGCGCCAGAGTCAGCAGATACTTGCCGCGTTCTTCACGGCGTTTCCCCATGGTGAACGGAACCAGCATTTTGCAACGCCCGGCTTCGTACGCAACTTCTCCGAAGATTTCCACCCGCAACGGCTCGAGTTCGGCTTCTCCCAGCCCGGCGTCGAGCACGCCGAAGAAGAACTCGCGAATCGCCGCAGTGCCGCGAATCGGCGGCACATTCGGACGCAGCACAACCGCGTCGGCTCCATAAAGATCGACGAGATCGTCGAGTTGCTTGGTGTTGCAAGCCAGCGCCCAATCTTGGGTAAGCTTGCGCACCGCGCCCTCGGCCCGGGTTAACGAAGCTCCGCCCAATTGCGTTCGCGCGCGCGCATCGCGAACCACGGGCGCCGCGCCGGCAGCGCGCTGCTCGGAGCCCGCGACCGGAACGCCGCCCTCACCGGACGCGAAGTAGTGGTGATGGTAATGGTGGTGATAGTGATGCTGGCCGGGCGCATGCGGAGCGGGTCTCGCGGAGGCCGCGCTGGGAGGCTCTGGCGCTAAGGGTGGGGCATCCTGCTGGGGAACGCCGCAGATGGCGCAAAACCGGTTCTCCACGGGATTCGGACTCCCGCAGGAAAGGCAGGCGCGGGATTCCGCAGCTTCCACGACTGCCCCGGCTGAGGCGTCTGTGTCGACCTGTGTTGTGAGTCGCTGAACCGCGTTCAGTGCCGCAGCAATTGCCTCGTTGCCCGGCTTGGGATGATGCAGATCCTGCTGCAACCGCCGGAAAAGGTCTTCGACCGACGGGTTGTGAGCGCCCTCGGCCCCAGCAGGCAACGGCGAATTGCGCAGCGGTCCAGTTGGTTTTTCGTGATCCATAGAGCTCAATCAGGGGTTAATTCTAGTCGAAAAAATGGCTTAGCGGCTGGAGAACTCGATCTTGGCTTCGGTTTCCCGGGCAGCACCGTTGCACATGGCGGGACGGTAACGCCAGGAACGAACCGTATCGAGGATCGTACGGTCCTCGACGGGACCCGCGCTCTCGAGGATAAGAGGGGAATGAACCAGGCCGTCCGTACCGATGATGAAGCTCACGCTCACTCGGGTACTGGGGTCGGCAATTTCCAGCAGCGGCTGCGGCGTGGCCAAAGGCTCGGGAGGAGCCGAGGCCTCGCAATTTGTGCTGGCATGAAGCATGGCTGCAACGTCCGAGTCGCGCACCGGCGAGACCCATATCTGGCGCTCTCGGTTCGCCGATAACGACGCCGACCGTTCGCGAATATGCGGCGCGCTGGCCGAGGCCAGACTGGCGGAGGCGGATAAAGCGAAGACCAGAACCAAACCGGTTCTGCGAACGGTAGTAGGAAGAGCCAACATACCCTGACTGCTGAAGGGCAATCTACATGCCAAGGAATGAACGCTGTATGTAATTGATAAATAGGCACTTATCGATTGACAGGGGCTTGACCGGCAGCTTCAGGTGAAAAGCGTTGCAGCTTCCCCCGCGCGAACCGGCTTTCGGCTCATTTGGAAAGCAGCTAATGTCCTATGAGTCCGAATAGCTGGGAGCGGACTCGCCTACCTTCAGCGGCCACTTATTCTTCTGCAGCGCGGGCGCCCATGAAATATCAGGCTTGGTGAGATGATCGTCGCCAGGCTCGGCAACGAGCAGCGGGGCTACGAATCGCAGCGCGTTTACCTCGGTTCGCAAGCGCGCTAAATCCAACTCTTTTTCTCGCAGCACTTCGTATATGTTTTTCATGGCCGCCAAGCTGGGCCAGTTAGGGCCCCAAAAACATTTTTCAACTAGAAATGAACTGCGTGCTAACGGCTGGATTGGGTTGATTGTAATACACAGCCCGTCCAAACCGCCATGTTGAAAAGTTTACGAAGTTTGCAGGCTGGCGTCGCCCGTGATATTTAAGCGTGTGGACTCAGAGCCGCTGCGACATCTCGATGGAAGCTTGCCCGACGACGAAGTTCACGTCTGGCAGGTTGACCTCGTCGCATGGGAAAAGGATGCGGAGTCGCTCTTCGAACTGCTCAACGCTGAAGAGCGAGATCGCGCGGCGCGATTTAAATTTCCCCAGCCTCGGAATCAATTTGTTATCAGCAGAGCCCTACTCCGACGGTCTCTTGGCCGCTATCTGGGAATTGAAGCTCGCGAAGTGCAGTTCCGCGTGACTGCGAATGGGAAGCCGGAACTTGCGGCCAACTCTGCGTTCCTTCGAATAGAGGATCTGCGTTTTAACTTGTCCCACACTCACGGAGTGACCGCTTTCGCCGTTACGCGCCGCCGGCAGGTGGGAATTGATGTCGAGCGCATTCGCGAAGACACCAATGCAATGGAGTTGGCGGAGCGGTATTTTTCGCGTCAAGAAGTGGAGTGGCTGCAGTCACAGCCCGCGCCGCAAGTTGTTGCCGCCTTCTTTAGTTGTTGGACCGCGAAGGAGGCCTACATCAAGGCGCATGGGGAGGGGCTATCCATGCCCCTCGACAGCTTCGGCATCTTGCCACTTGCCGGCGCGACTGACTCCGAATTGCAATTGAAAGTTTATGAGGATCCGGAAGAGTCGCGACGCTGGTGGATGTGGCGACTCAACCTAGGTCGGGATTTGCGATCCGCGCTCGCGGTCGAGGGGACGAAATGCAGAGTACGTTTGGGGCGGATAGTTAGTTAGCACTCGGCGTTCAGCATTCAGCACTTAGCACTTACCGGCCTCATCGATGTAGATATCTTTCGAGCTCAAGATGACAATCCGGTTAAATGCTGATTGGCGGGGTTGACAGAATGAGGGCGGATCAATTCTAATTTGGATTGTCTCTTTAGTTGCGATTGAGTCGCAACTAACTCCGATCTACCAAGGGGTTTTTCTGTATGCATACGAATGCTCATGTTGCGACTGAGTCGCAATTAGGACGGTCGAAGAGCGACAAAGACATCACCCGTCCTTCTCTGATGAAAGAGCTATCTGCGCGGGGCGTGCGCATCACCGCGCAGAGACGTCTGCTGGTCAGCATCATTCAAGATTCGCCGCGGCATCTCGATGCAGCCCGGCTTCTCGAAATTGCGAGGAAGCAGGACGCAGATGTAAACCGCGCCACGGTCTATCGAACGATTGCTCTGCTGAAAGGGCATGGATTAATCGATGAACTGGACCTGATGCACATCGAGGGCGAGAAGCATTATTACGAGGCTAAGACGAATCGCGATCACTGTCACATGGCTTGCTTCCGGTGCGGCGCAATCATGGAGTATACGAGTTCGTCCTTTGAGAAACTGAAAGAAGAAATGGTCCGGCAGAGTGGTTTTCAGATCCGGGCGGTGCGGTTGGAAGTTGGGGGATTTTGCAAACGCTGTCAGAAGACACAAAGCTAGCCGGTCAGTATTTTTTTGGATTGGTTATGCGACTGGGTCGCAACTACTGAGCCCAGTTGACCCAGAGCGAAGCCGGCGAAGTCAGGCTTTCACAGGAGAGAGCGCAGGCATGGTCGTTGATCAGAAGAATCGCATCCCTGAATTTTTTCCCTTGATCTCAAGGCGCATCGGGCATGCTGTGTTGTTTTCTTTCACCTTGTTCACGCTCTTTGCTGTCGATTCCTGGGCGGGAGCCGGCGGGAGTCTTGCAGGCACGGTCAAAGATGCGAGCAATGCGGTAGTTGCAGGCGCTACTGTAAACGTCATCAACGACGAAACCGGAGTCAAGCGGCAGGTTGCGACCAACGATCAGGGCTTCTACTCTTTTCCTAACTTGGCCGTGGGCCGCTATAACGTCACCGTCGAAAAGAGTGGCTTCAATCTCTACCATCGAACCGGCGTCACTATTAACACGAACAGCGCGTTCACAGTTGATGCGGTACTGCAAGTTGGCGCAGAGGCGCAGGCGGTCACCGTGAATGAGAGCGCGGCGCACGTGGAAACTTCCGATACGCAAATGGGGGAGGTCATCAGCGGCGCCAAGATGGCGGCTGTGCCCTTGAACGGCCGCAGCTACACTGATCTCCTGGCTCTCCAACCGGGCGTTGTTCCCGCAACATCACTCACCGCGAACACCCAGCAGGACGTCGGAGTCAGTCCTCTTTCGCCCTCCGGCGGGCTCAATCCTGGTACGATTTCGATCAACGGACAGCGGGAATTTTCGAATGCTTTCATTGTGAATGGGAGCGACGCCGAAGAGGACGTGAACTCCGGAACAGCAATTATTCCGAACCTCGATTCGATTGCTGAATTCCGTATTCTCACCAGCAACTTCGATGCGGAATATGGAGGGCATAGCGGAGGCCAGATTAATGTGGTCACGAAGTCGGGCACCAATTCATTTCACGGTGACGGGTTCGAGTTTCTGCGTAATACAGACCTCGATGCCCGCAACTATTTTTCTCCTACGCGCGGAACATTCGATCAAAACCAGTTTGGCGGAACATTCGGCGGTCCCATTCGAAGAAATAAAGTGTTTTTCTTCGCCGATTATCAAGGCACTCGATCGACGCAGGGGATAGACACAGGACAGCTTCCGGTTCCGTCAGCTCAAGATCGCGACGGCAATCTATCGGACGAGACAAGTGCATTGACGGGCGTGGTCAACGGCCAGAGTTGGGCGAACTTGCTCTCGCAGGAACTGGGATATTCCGTTTCGCCGGGCGAAGCTTACTATACGTCGGGATGTTCAAGCAGTGCTGTTTGCGTCTTTCCGGGTGCGGTGATCCCGAAGAGCGCATGGTCGGCACCCGCGACGCACCTATTGCAATACATCCCTTCGCCCAACAGTGCGAACGGGACCTTCGCGACGTCCGATTCCAACGAAACTTTGCGGGATGACAAGGGAGCATACCGCCTGGATTATGACAGCCGTTGGGGCGTGCTTTCGGCGTACTACTTTCTGGACGACTTTACGCTCAACAATCCCTACCCCGTGGCCCAGAGTGGAGCGAGCGTGCCGGGTTTCAATGCGCTGTATTTAGGACGCGCGCAATTGTTCAGCCTGGGCGACACTAAAACGCTGGGATCGACGACGGTTAACGAGTTGCACTTCGCGTACATGCGCGATAACAACGATCTCGGCAAACCTATCGGCGGAGTTGGCGTCAGCCTGGCTTCGCAAGGTTTTGTGACCGGCGCGGGAACTCCGGGCATTGTGCCGCTCGATCCGCAGACCGAAGGGGTTGAGAATATCGTGTTCAATGCGTTTTCCATCGGGACCAACGCAAACCAGCTGAAGCAGGTGAATAATACTTTTCAATGGACCGATAATTTCTCGAAAGTTTTGGGCCGCCATACTTTGAACTTCGGAGTGGAGTTTCACTACGACCAGATCAACACCAACCCCATGGCCCAGTTCAATGGCAATTTTCTGTTCACCGGAAGCGAAACCGGATCCGACTTTGCTGACTTTTTGCTGGGAGTTCCGAGTCAATATAACCAGAGCCAGCTTCAACCTTTTTACGGCCGCAATAAATATTGGGGGCTGTATGGGCAAGACAGCTGGCGAGTGCGTTCCAACCTCACGCTGAACTACGGCCTGCGATGGGATCGCATCGAGCCCTGGTACGAAAAAAATAACGGCATCTCGACCTTTAAGCCCGGCAGACAATCAGTGGTCTTTCCGGGCGCGCCTGCGGGAATTCTTTTTCCGGGTGATCCAGGTATCCCGCGAACTCTGGCGCCTCCGGGAAATCTTGATTTCGCTCCTCGCATTGGTTTGGCTTACTCTCCCGAGCCGAGGGATGGCGGCCTGCTTAGCAAGATTGTCGGTGGCCCGGGCAAGACCAGCATACGCGCGGGTTATGGCATGTATTACACGGCGATCGAGGCTTTAACTTTGGGCATTCTCGCGGCGAATCCGCCATTTGGAATCACTTATTCGAGTCCGGCGCCGCCGTTGTTTGCCACGCCCTTCGTCACCGCGTCGACGGGCCAAAACCTTGGCCAACCGTTTCCTGTGGACCTGGTCACACAGAAGCCGTCCAGCGGCAATCCTGATTCGAACATCAATTGGTCGCAATACGAACCGATTACCGGGATTCCCGCATACGCCGCGAACAACCGCATTCCTTACGTCGACGAATACATGCTGTCGGTGCAGCGGCAACTGGGAACGAAAACGGTGCTGAGCGCTAGCTATGTGGGAACGCAGTCGCACCGGCTTTTAGTGATGGTCGAGGCCAATCCCGGAGATCCCGCGCTCTGCCTAAGTCTCAGCCAGCCCAGCCAGGTGGCGCCGGGTTCGCCGACCTGCGGCCCTTTTGGAGAGAGTAATATTTTCACCACGGCCTCGGGCAAAGTGATCAACGGGACTCGAGGGCCGCTGGGTCCTGATTACGGCAGCAACACTTATCAGGCAACGACCGGAAAATCGAATTACAACGCGCTTGAACTCAGCCTGCGCCATACCAGCGGACGGCTGGAATTGTCTGCCGGATACACCTACGGCAAGTCGCTGGATGAATCTTCAAATCTGGGCGAGGAAGTGAATCCGATCAATCCGGCGCTTAGCTATGCGTTGTCCTCTTTTGACATCAGGCAGAACTTTGTCGTGAGCTACAACTATCGAATTCCTTTCGAGAATCTCTTTCGCACCTCGAACCGCTGGACGCAGGGTTGGGAAATATCCGGGATCACTCATTTCAGCTCGGGCCTGCCCGTGACGCTAGTGAATTATGGCGACAATTCCCTGCTCGGGGCTGAGCCGAATGGCATCAACAACTACGGGGTTGACGAGCCGGACTACAGCGGCGGCACACTCAATCTTAATCACAATCCTCGGAATGGTGGGGCTTATTTCGATACGTCGCAGTTCAGCCAGAATGCTTTGGGCACGCCGGGCACGTCCAAGCGACGATTTTTTTACGGGCCAGGGTTGGACAATTACGATATGGCACTGCTGAAGAACCTTCGTTTGACCGAATCAAAGTCACTGCAATTTCGGCTTGAGGGTTTTAACATTTTCAATCACGCGCAGTTTTTCGGACCACAATCCGTCGACGGCAACATCGGCAGCTCCACGTTTGGTCAAGTTGTGAGTGCGAATCCACCGCGGCTGGTTCAGTTGGGAGCGAAATTCTTTTTCTAGCGGCTATACCGGATGTTCCGCGTCACGAGCAGCTTCCGCGCGACGCAAGGTGAAAAGCGTAATTTCCGGGGGACAGTTCAAGCGGATGGGCAAACGAATGGTGCCGAGGCCCATGTTGGTATAGAGGGTTAGATTGCCGATTTGATGCATTCCCCGAGGATACTTCCGGGCAAACAGCGGCAGCCAGGGAGCTCCGATTCCGGGAAGCCAGATTTGCCCGCCGTGCGAGTGGCCCGAAAGCTGAAGATCGACAGGGTAGCGAGCCATCTTGTCGGCAAAGTCTGGCTCGTGCACCAATAGCACAACGAAATCGTTATTGGGAACGTCGCGCAAAGCGATCTCAATGTCGGGATCGCCCTCCCATGCGTCATCCAGACCTGAGATCCAAATTCTGGATCCGCCCTGCTCGATCGGGATCGATTGGTTGCGAAGAACGCGGAGGCCATGGGAATTGAGAGTTTTGACAATCCACGAAGCTTCTCTTGTATCGACATCGTGATTTCCAAGAACGGATACGACCCCCAGACGCGCACGCAATTGTGACAAAAGCAGAGCGCAGGGTTCGGCGGGCTGCGCGGCACTTCTTTCGTTGCGGAGGATTTTATGCAAAGGCGGAACCGTGACAAAGTCACCGGTCAAGACGATCAAATCCGGACGTAAGCCGTTGACGATTTCTATTGCCGCTCTTATGGGCACTGCGGCGCGTTCGTCGTAGTGAAAATCACTAAGCTGCACGATGGTGAAGCCGTTGAAAGCCGCCGGCAGCTTGGGGAACGTCAATTCGAAGGTCGTCAGAATAGGGTGATTCGGTTCAAGAATTACAATGTCTTCTCCGAGGGCCAGAGCGCCGGTTGCGGCGACACCAACACTAATCTGCAGGAACCTTCGTCTAGTTAGAAATGACAATCGGAGCTTGTCTCCTGATCCTCTTCCGCGGCATGGAGATCTGTCTTGCCTGAAAACATGGGCAAAACTTCCCCCTTCTTTAGATTGTATCGGACAGCAACAGCGCTCGATTGCTTTCGCGCCGCAGTTCAACAAATCTGCGGTAATTAGCTGCCTCGGGACTCTCTCGCGCATCTACATCATTCGTGGAGGAGTGGGATGCGATTTAAAGCGGTTGCGGCGGACTACGACAGAACTCTGGCAAACGACGGACAGGTCAGCAAGAAGACCTTGAAGATGCTGGTCGGGGTGCGCGAATCTGGTCGCAAGCTTATTTTGATCACGGGCCGTGAAGTTGAGAGTCTGGGAAGCGTATGTCCTGATCTGAGTTTCTTTGACCTCATTGTGGCGGAAAATGGGGCTTTGCTCTATTGGCCATCCACGGGTGAAGAGAAGCCTCTGTGCAAGATTGCTTCGGCTGAGTTCGTGGAAGCGCTTAAGAGGTCTGGGGCAAATCCACTCTCGGTGGGCCGTTGTGTGGTCGCAACCGTGAGACCGTATGAGGTGGCGGCGCACGAGGCCGCTCGTCGACTTTCGCTCGATTTGCAAGTCATCTTCAACCGGGAGTCTGTGATGGTTCTTCCTGCGGGAGTGGACAAGGGTACGGGTTTTCGCGCTGCCCTGGCGGAACTGCATCTGCCAAGCGAAAGTGTTTTGGGAATCGGCGACGGGGAAAATGACTACGCGTTCTTGAATTTTTGCGGGTTCTCGGTGGCAGTTGCCAATGCGATTCCCCGTTTGAAAGAACAAGTGCACATGGTAACGTCCGGCAAGAACGGCACTGGCGTGGTTGAGGTGCTTCAGAAGTTGCTCGAAGCGGAAGCTTCCTTTAATTTAATGTCGGCCAATTTAATATCGCCCGCAGTCCGAAGGTCGTGACCTGTTTTGGCGCTGAATTGTTTGCGATCGGGCATGGGGACAACATTGTTGTTCGGGGTCAGGCGAACGCTGCTGAGATCAGCGATCAGATTGGCCGCCCAGCGGTAGACGTTGTGTTCTTGCACAGTTCGCCGCATTCGCCGCATCCGGACCTGGCGTTCCTCGGCGGGTAATTCCAGTGCGACACGAATAGATTCGGCCATCTGCTCGATGTCGTACGGATTTACGATGAGAGCGTCGTTGAGTTCGCGAGCTGCTCCTGTAAACCGGCTGAGGATGAGAACTCCCTGTTCGTCGTCGCGCGCCGCCAGAAATTCTTTGGCTACAAGGTTCATTCCGTCGTGCAGAGACGTGACGAGGCAAACATCCGCGGCCCGGTAATATTTCTCCACTTCCTCATGGCTGTACTGGCGCTTGAGATATACGATGGGCCTCCACGACCCACTCTGGAAGCGCCAGTTGATGCGATCGGCCTCCGACTCTACCTCTCCGAGCAAATCGTGATAGCGCTTAATGTGAGTGCGGCTCGGCGCTCCGATTTGCACGAAGGTAAACTTGTTCTGGTAAGCGGGATACTTCTCTAGGAAACGTTCGATGCCGAGGAATCGCTCGAGAATTCCTTTGGTGTAATCGACCCGATCGACGCCCACTCCCAGAAACGATGCGTTCACACCGAGCTCTCGTAACAGGTTGACGCGTTCTGTATATGGCGATTCACCGGAGCGCGGGCTAGCGGAGATCTCCTGGAAATCCACGCTAATCGGGAAGGGTTTGACCACTGTGCGATGCTCTTCGCGGTCGACGGCGAAATGTTCCCAATCGATTCGCGATTCCAGCGTGCGGTCTACAGTCTGAAGAAAATTGTTGCAATGCGATTGAATGTGAAATCCGATCAGGTCGGCGCCAAGCATTCCCTCGATCAGTTCCCGCTGCCACGGGCAGATGCCGAATGCCTCGGCGTTGGGCCACGGAATATGCCAGAAAATGGCGACTCGCGCGTCAGGACGTTGCGTCTTGACGAGTCTCGGTACGAGTGCGAAGTGGTAATCCTGGACTAACAAGAGTGGTTCTTCGAAATCCACCATCTCTTCCAGCACCGCATCCGCAAACTTTTGATTGACCTCACGATAAGCATCCCAGTCGGACGTACGAAAGATCGGTCGAGTGTGCGCGATGTGACACAGAGGCCACAACCCCTCGTTGGAAAAGCCGAAGTAGTAGCCTTCTTCTTCCTCTTTCGTCAACCAAACTCTTCGCAGCGTATATTTGGGATCGTCGGGTGGAACTCGTAGATGAGCCTTAGCATCAACGGTTTCCCGATCCGCGTCGCCGCTTCCATGGGCCACCCATCGGCCATCACAGGCACATAAAATCGGCTCCAACGCAGTCACCAATCCGCTGGGAGGAACGACCACTTCAAGCGACTCGCCTTTTCGAGTGTGGGAATAAGGTTCGCGATTGGAAAGGATGATGAGGCCGCTGTCGCCGAGTTTGCTGCGTACGTGCACGGCGAGACGTTCCGCGGTCCAAACGGATTCGGCTGTCTCGCGCAGTTGAGCTTCGACTTCAGCGGCTGAGCGCGCAGCCATCAGACTCGCAGCAAAGCTTTGCATTTCGCGGGCCAGCGGCCGCAGCAGATCAAGGTCGGGCACCGCCGGTGGCGTGGTTTCCTTCCCTGTCCTTAATGCTTTCATCCATTGCGCCGCCTTCGCGATCGGCCCCACGATGCTCCAGCGGACAATCAGCAACGTGATCAGCGCGATCAAGAAAACCTGTACCAACACTCGCACAAAAGCATCTTTCCACATGCGCGTGCTCTGCGTGTTGATGTAACCGGCGTCGTGGACGATTACCAGCCCACCCACAGCTTTATCTTGCTGGCGCAGAGGATAAGCGTAGATGTGCACGGACGCCGTCCCGAGGTGACTGAATTGCCCAACGCCCTGGTCGGTAGCAATCGCTTGCGTCACTAACTGTGGCTGCTTGCCCAGGCGATCTGGCAGGCCTGAGGTCGCGGCGAGCAAGGCACCATCTTTGTCGTAGATCGCCATCCCTTGCAATCGCTCGCGATTTCCGAAACGATCGACGACCCGTTGAAGCTGATGGGGAGATTGCTTTTCCAGGTAAGGTTCGATATATCCCGCGAGGCTTTCACCTAATACTTCCGCGCGGCGCTCAAGGTCTCTGCGGAGAGCGAGCTTCTCCCGGCGCACTTCGTTGTAGGAGAACGCCAGTGAGACCAGCGTGATCCCCACAATCAGCGACACAATAAGCCGAATACTCAGCCAGCGCATGGCAATTTTTCGTTTGCTTCGTTTCCCGAGTGTCTTGAGATGCGATTCTTCGCTTGCATGCAACTCAAGAGCTACTACAAAATGGCCAGAGCGGACGAGGCGCGGTGACAGCTTGCCTGCCAACACTATAAACCCTTTAGAGTAGTTTGCGAGCGGCGCCAGGAATATCGGTAGAAGCCTGTACTTACGATGAGGAATCCCGGTAGCCTCACATTGGAGTATCTTTGATCATCCTTGTCATGGGAGTGGAGGGGTCGGGCAAAACGACCGTTGGGAAGTTGCTGGCTCAGTCTCTGGGCTGGATGTTTGCGGATGCCGACGATTTTCATTCTGCCTCGAACAAAGACAAGATGAGCCGTGGCATACCCCTGGACGACGCTGATCGCGGCCCATGGCTGAACGCGATTCACAATTACCTGCGCGATCAAACAGAAACGGGAAACAACATTGTCCTGGCTTGTTCCGCGCTGAAGCAGAGCTATCGCCAGCAACTGCAAAAAGGGGTAGAGATCACAATCGTCTACCTGAAGGGCAGCTTTGCTTTGTTTCATTCCCGCCTGCAAGAGCGCCCGGCACACTTTGCCAAAGCAAATTTGCTTGCGAGTCAATTTGAAAGTTTGGAAGAACCGGTGGACGCGGTGGCGATTGACGCTTCGCTGCCGGAAAACGAGATTGTCAGGCAGATCAAAACCCGACTGGGTTGTGCTTGATATGTCGTTGTCACTATCGGAATCGATACCCCGGCTTGAGCTCGCAGCGATAGCCTTTTGCAATGTCTCGATCAACTCTGACTTGGCAATCGGCCCAGCTCAAATACAGATCTGGACCCAGCGGGAAAACGATAGAGTCGCTGTTGATCTCAGCTTCGATACTGGGTCCCTCGGCTGAGACCGGTAAACTGAAATTCAGCGCCTGGCCGAAAATGACGGGATAAGACTCGCGCACCAGATCGCTGATCATAGGGTGGACCACCTCAGCCTCTATCAGGAACGTAGTTGTATCCGACCAGTTCCGGACCGAGACATCGACTTTCCGGCCGCCACGTGAAAGGTCCTGGAACTCAATTTTCGTAAATGGACAAGGTCCGGCAATACAAGAAACTCTGGCGTTTCGAAATTCATTTCCTTCCCCTGCGTCCAAGGAAGCAGACTGCAGCGCAGCCTTCCATTTTCCATCCGGGGAACATGGATGATGACCTTTACAGGGCACGTTGCCGGTATTCACTACCTGGAATGTCTTGACGGCGCTGCCTACGTCCGCCTCTGCTGTAGCCTTTACCGAGTATCGGACGCGAACGTTTGAAACAGTAATGTCGGGATGATCGGATGGGGCGTGCTTCACCTGAGAAATCGGCACCATGCGCGCGATGTAGAGTTTGTCTCCGATGTACTCGTCTAATTTGAGTGGCTGGTAATCTGAATGGCGAAATTGCAACACGACAGGCTGACGCCGCCGGAGTCCACGACGCAAAGTAAGGCTGAAGAAGCCTGAAGAATCGGATTTGCCGGTACTTACCGCCGAACCACTTGTGCCCGTTATTTCAACTTCTGCGATGGGCAGTTGTTTCTGCGGATCGGTATCCTGACTGAGGACGGCGCCCCTTATCGTTATAGGGCGCGCCCGGTGAACCGCCACCAGCACAGCGGCGAGCACACTTCCACCGACCACAATCACAAGAACGACAATCCCGATCTTTCGTCCCCCGGTCATGCGTTCACCGTAATCATTCTATGACATTGAGATCCTTTTCTTGGATGCAACATTCGCCGACTGCCGTGGAATCGAGGAGCGCTGATCTTTGCTTTTGTGGTTCCCAATCCACGTAAGGCCCGGAAATCGTCTAAAATTCTCCCAGTGCACGAAAAATCCGAGCATGCCCTGGGAGGTCATAAGACTCCGACGCGACGCCACTTGCTGAAGCAGATGGCGGGTCTCGGCGTCTGCCTGCCGTTCACGCTCGGAGTAGAGTCCCTCTTGGCTGCTTCGCCCGAACAACATGTGGAACCGGCCCGCCCGCCGGCCCAAACATTTCTTTCGCAAGCCGATGAGGATTTGCTGGAAGAACTCGAAAAGGCGAACTTCCTCTACTTCTGGGAGCAGGCCAACCCACAAACCGGGATGGTAAAGGACCGATGCAATGTTCGTACCCCGAGCGACACCGGAATTGTGGCGAGTATTGCCGCGACCGGCTTTGGGCTAACCGCTCTGTGCATCGGAGAAAAACGCGGGTACGTTTCTTTGTCGGATGCGCGCGAAAGAGTTGTGGCCAGCTTACGATTTCTTTGGAAAAAACTGCCGACGCATCGGGGTTTTTTTTATCACTTCGCCAACATCAACACTGGCGAGCGAGTGTGGGACTCCGAGGTCTCTTCCGTCGACACCGCGATTTTGCTTTGTGGCATTCTCACCTGCCGGCAACACTTCCAGCATTCGGAGATCAGTTTACTAGCATATGAGATTTTCAATCGCGTGGATTGGAGTTGGCTTTCGGAGGACACGTCCTTATTGCCGCATGGATGGACTCCAGAATTCGGTTTCTTGCCATACAAGTGGGACAACTATAGCGAACTGATGATGATGTATCTCCTCGGATTGGGATCCGCTGCCTATCCGCTGCGAGTGGAAACCTGGAACGCCTGGAAACGCAGCACCTTCGAGTATGACGGCTTGCGATACATTGGTTCCTTCGCCCCTTTGTTCGTGCATCAATATTCACAGGCTTGGTTCGACTTCCGCGGCAAACACGACAAATACGCGGATTACTTTCATAACTCGAGGATTGCCACCGATGTCCATCGGCTTTTTTGTCTGGAGCTGGCCAAGCAGTTTCCCGATTACAGCGACGATCTGTGGGGGATTACGGCATCAGATTCGGAAAAAGGCTATGTGATTTGGGGTGGCCCACCCGCGATGGGACCGATCGATGGGACTGTCGTTCCCAGTGCGTCTGCGGGTTCGCTTCCCTTCCTGCCACAGCCGGTCATGCGGGTGCTGCAAAACATGAAGAGTCATTACGGAGCAACCTGGAGCCGCTATGGGTTTGTGAATGCGTTCAACCCGCTTAAGAAGTGGTATGACACGGATGTGATTGGAATTGATACGGGAATCACCATGGTGATGGCGGAAAACGTTCGCACTGGATTTGTCTGGGAAACGTTTATGAAAAACGCCGAGGCGAAGCGCGGCATGGAACGCGCCGGATTCCAGAACAATCCGACTCCAGAGACGCCACCGACAAAATGAGGACGAAACTCGCGTCAGACAGAGCGACTACTTCACTTCGATCAGCGCCAAACCGTGCGCCGGCAGCGTAACATTTAGCTCATCATTTTGCAGTTTCACGATCTGGGGATCGGGAAGTTCGGTCACCCTGCGCAGCTCCTGAATCTGGGTCTGCGTTGGATAACGGGGAGATCCCATCTTTTCGTAGGCAGAATGAAAGTCTCCGTGTTCGCTATCGAGGCGCGAGAGGGTGGCGAGCTGCGGTTTTGTATTCTGGAAGCGCAGAGTGAGAGTTCGTGGCAAGCCCGCCTGTTCCGGCGGGGCATAATTCCATACGGCGAGAACCCAGGTGCCGTCACCGCGTCGCGTAAGCAAAGCGGAATCAGAATCGAGTGCAATGCGCTGATCGCCGAGCTTGTGCAAGAGTTTAAATGCGTTGTAGGCAGGCTTTGGAATGCCGTAAGCGGCGATCAGTCCGTAGCCGCCGTAAAAAGGCGTTTTCACCACTCCCTGCTCTTCAAACACATCGGAGAAAGTCCAGTACGACATCATATTTACCAGACCGTCACACTGGCGGATCATGTCAGCCAGCCATGGTCCCATGTAAATCGAGTCGGTAACTTCGGGTTCATTCTTGTAGCTGGCGTTGAACTCACTCCAAATCAAGGGCAGTTTTGGCATGCTCGATGCTTCGATCTGATCGTGCACTTTGCTCACCGCGCGAGAAACCATTTTGTCCCGTGGAATGTCCTCGTTAGTCCCGAAGACATCCCGAGACAGATCGTTGGCATAAACATGCGTTGAAGCGAAGTCGACTGGAACATTATTGTCGGCGCAATGTTTGATAAAAGCATCCACCCAGGCGGCTTGTGCCGTGGCCGGACCTCCGATTCGCAGCCGTGGATTCACGCTCTTGATTGCCCGCGCCGTATGATCGTAGAGATCCCAATAAGTTGCTTGCTTCGGATCGCCGGCCCAAAAATCGAGATTGGGCTCATTCCAAACCTCGAAGTACCAACTTGCAACCTCATCGACGCCATATCGATCGATCATATGCTTGGCAAATGTGGCGATGAGGGCGTCCCACCTGTCCCAATCTTTCGGCGGAGAAACATCTGGCTTGTACCAAAAGCTATGCAGGGTGTTATTGGCGGCCAACTTTTGTGGCATGAAGCTTAACTCGACAAACGGCTTCACTCCATTGGCAAGCAGGCCGTCGTAAATTTGATCGACGTACGTGAAGTTATAAATCGGATTCCCTTGGCTGTCTTCATCGTAGAGTCCCACTTCATCGTGAAAAATGGCGTGGAAGCGTACGTATTCGAAGTCGGTGATCTGTTTGACTTCGCGCAGATCGCGCTGATAGCTGTCACGCAGACTGAGGACTGCGCGCCCCGAACCAAACATCTTCTCCCAAAAATGTGGAAACGGATGCGAAGAAGCGTTTGCGTCGACGACGATTACATCCGCCGACGGATTGACCTGAGCATTCACGGCAAGCATACGCTGATCGAGTGTCACCAAGAGAAATGCGAACATCCAGATTGCGCGAGATTTTCGCATCAAGCACCTTCGCACGCGGAAATTAGTCCGAACACGGTTTGATTGAATAATGGGTTCCAGCCGCCGGGCTGGCTTCATGCAGCGCTGGCTCCGTAGCCTCTGCGGGTTGCACGCACGTGAGCGATCGGCTTTTCATGCAGCAGCAACTCCGTCGCCTGCACGCGCGGCTCACTGTGGAACCATCGCTGGACAACGCCATCGTGAAGGAAGTTGGCAATAGAAAGCAAGCTCATGCCCTGGTGGTGGGCCATCCAGGTGCGCACCAGTTCGTAATGATGACGCTTCACGTGTCTGGCAGAAGTGAAATCCGCCGACTCATAAAAACCGTACGGTCCTATCCATCCGTCTCGACTCATTCGATGCAGATTCTGCAGGGCGTCTTGCGCACAGACGTGCAAAGCGAGGAATGTCGAGTAAGGAGAGATGACCACCGCATTCTGTTCATGTTTGCTGAGAGCGAGATGAGGAATGCCAAAAGCGTAGTACTGATAATTTCCAGCGTCGTCCGTTCTAAAGTAAGCCGACTCCGAGATGCCCCATGGAATGTGCCTGCTTGCCACATAGGCTTGTTGCGACCGAACGGCAGCACTCGCTGACCGTTCCAAAAGCGTGTTTGGATAGGTGCGCATCCATACCAACGGCATCAGGTACTCGAACATGGTCCCGGTCCACGAAAGCAGCACAGGCCGCCCGTGATCGAGAGTATGAGCGCGCCCCAACAGAAACCAGCTCTCCTGGCGTATGTCATCTTTGGCAATCGCGGTAAACACTGCGGTGCGCGACTCCGTTGCAAGCAAATCGTAACAAGCAAGATGGACCTGCTGCGACTTGACATCAAATCCCACCGACAAGAGCTTGCGCCGGTTTAGCAGAAATCGGAAGTCCATCTCATTGGCAAGCCTGCCCGCCTTTGCGGCAATGGTCTGAAGATCCTGTATCAGGCGTACTGCGTTTGCACGAGCCTCCGTCAGCAAAGCTTCCAGACGCCGGTGCAGGATGCTCGGCTGTCCTTCGCCCGCTGAATGGAGAGCAATGCGAAGGCGACCGGCTAGATCGTCGATGAAGGAGGGCATTCGCGCGAGCGTCGGAATATCCGGTGCGGACTTCAAGTTGATGCCAAGATCATCCCACAAAGGAGCAAACTCCGGGAGCAACCACGGAGCATACGAGCGTACGGTCCGCTTCACGTTTAGAAGCCGCGATTCCGTCTCTTCGGCAAACCACTTCGCGTCTTTCGAATGCTTTGACCTGGCCGATTCCAGTCGCATTTCCTCAAGAACCGCATCGGGAATATCCAAAAGCTGTGTTAGCCACTTCTTTTTCTTAATCTCACTCTGAAAAACGGATAATTTTTTTCTCGAGAACACGCGGAGATCGACCAGGACTCGAAGATGATCGAGGAAACCTCCGGACAGCGAGGCACGCAATACGGGACGGCTGAGAAGATCTACACAACCCTGTTGAAGAGTCCAGAGGGATGCCAGGAAATTGCCGCTGTCGACCGACGATACAAGTTCAGGCGCGAGCGGTGCAAGCGACCGCGTGTCATACCAGTTGAGCAAGTGCCCACGGTACCTTTGCAGCTTCGCCACCGAAGCTAGAGTAAGTAAAGTCTCCTCGGCAAATTCCGGAATGGTGAGATAACCAAACTCGCAGGCTACCTGCCGCGCGTTGAGCAGCAAACCCAGGTTCGTCGGCGAAACGCGCGGAGCGACGACAAAAGGCTCTTCCTGCACGTTGTCCGGGATCAGCCAGTTATGCTCTTCGGTGCTAAACTCCGCGAAGTATCGCCAGGTGCGGAGTGCAGAGTGCCGAAGCAACCGTTCATCTTTCTCAGGCACCGCGCTTCGCAAAGCCCGGGGCGGGCGGTTCAGCCACTGCGACAAAAGTTTGCTGCACGCCCACAGGAGCAGGATCGGTAACGCAACCAGCAGAGCGCTCGGCCGCGCCAACCAAACCAGAAGGCCTAATCCGAATGCAAGCGCAGGCGTCCAATCCAAGTATTTGTCGAGAGCTGTGCGCTTGGATCCTCCAATCTCCACCTCCTCCGCGGTTTCCCACTGCAGAAGCCGCTGGCGCGTCACCATGCGTCGCACCAGAGTTCGAACCACCGCGTCCAGCGAAATCAACATCTGGTGGGCAAGAAAGGCGAGGGTCAGAAAGACGTTAACGTGCGCCGCAAAAAGCGTATTGACGGCGTCGCGAGCGACCGCCGATTTGTGCTGGATCGCGGCGCGGACTAACTCAAACAAAAACTGAGCCCACGCAGGCACAATTAAAATCGCAAGGGTCGCAAGTGTCCAATATGCGGGTGAACCGGGCAACACCACCCACCCAAGCACGAACAACAATAAGGTGGCAGGCTCAACCAGGCTGCGACGGAGATTGTCGAGTATCTTCCACTGAGCCGTAATCGAGATCGGATTAGGAACCTGCTTCCCGGACTCATCTGGAACTCGCGGACGCAGCCATTCAGTAATTTGCCAGTCACCCCGCAACCAGCGATGCTTACGCCGATTGTAGGCGCTGTAATGGGACGGATAGCTTTCGATCACCTCAATGTCGCTAGCCAATCCGGCCCGCGCGTAGGCGCCTTCGATGAGATCGTGACTCAGTAAAGCATTGCGTGGGAAGCGACGGTCGAGGACACGAAGTACCGTGTCAACCTCATAGATTCCCTTTCCCGCGAAAATTCCCTCGCCGTAAAGATCCTGATAAACGTCAGAAACAGCGCGAGTGTAAATATCGAATCCCGTCTCTCCCGAATAAATGTTCGCGAGCCGCGAACGAGCCGTGCTTTGCACGCTCACTCCGACCCGCGGCTGCAAGATGCCATACCCACCAACGACGATGTTCTTTTCCGAATCGACAATTGCCTGGTTCAAAGGATGCGCCAGGGCTCCGATCATTCGCTGCGCTGAGCCTCGCGGCAGTTCGGTATCGGAGTCGAGCGTGATCACGAAACGAACGTTGGGCAAGATCGAGAGATTCCCGACTTTAATCGGAAAACTGTCGTAGTGATTGCGCAGCAGCCGGTTCAGATCCATCAGTTTGCCGCGCTTGCGCTCCCAACCCATCCAAACTTCTTCCCGCGGGTTGTAGATGCGATGACGATGGAACATGAGAAACGAGCCCATTCCCCGGCCCGCGTATTTCTCATTCAGTCCCTTTATTAATTCGGCGCACAGATCCACCAGCGGATCATTTTCCCGAGGCTCCGAGCGCGAATCAGGCAAGTCGCTTACCAGAGCAAAATGTACATTGGGATCGTGGTTGCCGAGAAAACGAACCTCCAGATCATCCACCAGCTTGCGAACCTGGCCTTCATCCAGCAGCAAGCTGGGGACCGCAACGAAGGTGACACAATTCTCGGGAACACCATCCGACAAGTCGAGCTTCGGCAGAATCTGCGGCTCCAGCAACGATGTGATCAAGTAATTTGCCAGCTGCACCGCGGCTTGCGAACATGGCAAAAGCAACGCCAGCATGGAGAAAAGAATAAGTGCGGGCGAACCTTGTGATTCAGTCAAGAGCAACACGATCACAGACATCATTGCCAACGTGACGAGCTGGATGGTCGTGATGTAGAACTCATCCGGATATTTGCGTAGCAACGCCGATATTCGCTGATAGAACGACGGAGTGAAGTTCACTCGCTGGTGCAAGAGTGTGCTTCCCTCGCCAAGCAGGTAGTATCCGACATGCGAACAGCGCAGCGCGACGCGCGGGTCGGCGTAGGTTTGCTTCTGGGACTCGCGCGCCAGAGTAACCGCCTCGCGGGCAACTTCCATCTCGCTGAAGTCTGAGTGCTCGGCTATTTCTACTAGCTTATTACGGTAAAGATCGCGACTCTCGAGGTCCATCCTGGAATAGGCGCCTGCAGGATCTTCCCGCAAAACGTGGTCGGGCAGAATCAGCGGCTCAAGCAAATCCTTCCAGGAAGCCTGCGCGACATCGCGCAGACTGCGGACGCAGACGCCAACGCCGTATGTTCCTCCCGGATTCGCAATGAGCTGAGCGCCACGAACTGCCAACTGCTCCAGCAAAACCAGCTTGAGCGCTGGAACCAGTGCCCACAGCTCTTTTGTATTGAGGACGGTCTGCTGTTGAAATGCCTCGAGATAAGAAGTGAAAGTCTTTTCGCTAAACTCGTACCCGGTCGCGGCAAAAAACGCCTCGCTCACAGCCAGCACTCGTGGAACAATCGCTCCGCTCGGAGTGCGAACGTGAGGAGTTTTCCGCCGCCGCTTAAACAATTCGCGCACACCTTCAAGCTCGGAGATAACCAAGTAGACGTTGTCGTAGAGCCAGCGGGAGTCATCTGAAAAAGCTGCGCCAGGCAAAGGCCCTGCAAGCCCTCTTAGCACGGGCTTCAAATCTTTGGACACTTGGTGGCAACGCTCAATCAAAACTTGTGACGAGTTCTCGCTCGGTAGCCACGGAAGATTG
>Ga0206819_10048_pt1 | contig 45680 bp, 47 predicted proteins | sample Alteio_BWOrgCont_87_FD_152855 | JGI IMG/M metagenome (GOLD analysis project Ga0206819, IMG submission 152855) | Enriched cells from forest soil in Barre Woods Harvard Forest LTER site, Petersham, Massachusetts, United States -... | ecosystem: Environmental > Terrestrial > Soil > Temperate forest >... | reverse complement strand
TGGATACGCTTGCCCGCGTCTTCTCCACTGAACTCGGTGGCTCGAAACTCGCCGGTGGAAAGATCAAGAGCCGCGAAGCCGACCCGATCACCGATCGACGCCAAGGCTGCCAGAAAGTTATTCTCCTCCGAACCCAGCGACGAATCCGCTGCCGTGCCGGGCGTTACTACGCGTGTGACCTCGCGTCGCACCAACTTCTTGGCAAGACCTGCATTTTCCATCTGTTCGCAGATCGCAACTTTGAATCCTTTGCGGATAAGCTTGGAAATGTAGCCTTCGGCGGCATGATAGGGCACGCCGCACATGGGAACGGCTACACCTTTCTCTTTGTTGCGAGAGGTTAACGTGATTTGCAACTCGCGCGATGCCAGAATGGCGTCGTCGAAGAAAAGCTCGTAGAAATCACCCAACCGAAAGAACAGTAAGGCGCTAGGATGTTCCTTCTTGATGGAGGCATACTGCCGCATCAACGGGGTGGACGGCTCGGTCATCTCAAGCGGGTTCGTGCGCGGATTATAACAAACCGCGATCCTTCGCGGCTCGGTGCAAAACGCCGACACACAGAACTTAGTTGACGCGGCTCGGTCGAGATGGTTTCCTTATGCATGGAACTGCGCAAAGACCCGATCACCCGCTCGTGGGTGATCACAGGCGACGACTTCCCGGACAATGCGCCGCGTCCCGAATCGTTTTGCAGGTTCTGTCCCGACTCCCGCGAGCCTCCGCAACTTATTGCGAACATCTCGGGAACGCCCGGCGCTCCTTGGTCGGCGCGCGCCGTCGTCCATCCCAGCGCTTTGTACCACATCGAAGGCGAGGCGACCCGCCGCGGTGACGGGATTTATGATCGCATGCGCCCAATTGGTGCGCACGAAGTGCTGCTGGAGAATCCGTGGCACGACCGGCATTTTTGGAATGCGAGCGACCTCGAGATCGAACAATTCTTGCTGCTGGCCGCACAGCGTATTCAGGATCTCAAGCGCGACGGCCGTTTCAAATACGTCAGCATCTACAAAGATCACGGAACCAGCGCTGGGCAGGAATTCGAGCATCCCGCTTCGCAACTGACCGCAACCACATTTGTGCCGCGCCGCGTGTTGTACGAACTTCGTGCCGCCCGCGAATATTTCGCGAGCAAGGAACGTTGCGTCTTTTGCGACATCATTTCCCAGGAAATGAAGCAAGATCTCCGCGTCGTCGAGCTTCGCGGCGACTTCATTGCTCTGTGCCCCTATGCGCCTCGTGTGCCTTACGAGAGTTGGATCATGCCCCGCACTCACGAGGCATCTTTTGAGCGCTTCGCTTTGAATCGTCCGGGAACGATGCGCGACTTGGGCGCCCTGCTGCGACGCACGTTACAACGTATACGAACCATCACCGAAGATTTTCATCTCGTGCTGCACACTTCTCCCAACAGCCTACACCGCTCGGGCAATTTGGGTTACTGGAAGACGATCGACGAAGATTATCACTGGCATATCGAAATTATGCCGATCCTTCCCTCAAAAGCTAAGTCCTACTCTTTTAAAGAAGTGTATTATTCGCCGTTGTCCTCGGAGACCGCGGTCAAGCGACTGCGGGACGCGAGGATCGAGCCGTAGAGGCGGTCGTCAGTCATTCGTCGTTTTTCGTTTGCTACGGCCTGACTACAAAAACAGCTGACGACCAACGAATAGCTTTATGACGATCCGCCGCATGAAAACGTACACTGGTGGCCAAGGGTACGTTTATCAATACTATTTCGTGGGAAAGCGCGCTGCGATGACTGTTCTGTCTGAGGGCGCGGCAACCGAATACGTTTTCGATGTAACTTCCGATCGCAAAACTACCTTCGCGGTCAGCGTTTTTCTAATGGAGAAATCCACGGAGGAATGGGCGGCAGGCCACGGCAGGAATCTCACAGATGCAGAGCAATACGGGGCGGTGAAAATGCGCCTGTTCCAGGCCTTTGACGACATCGAAAACATGATGGCCAATGGCCGGCAGATATTTGTCGACGGCGAAAACCTTGAACGCGTCCTCGCGACCCTTGGAGTCGAATGACCCTAGGAATCGAGTGATCTGCGTCGCGATCCGCCCAACTGCCTTCAGCCCAACAACAGGGCAGCTATAATCACTGGGGCGGATCGGGCGAGGACGGCCCGAACTCCAGAGGGATGTGAGTTAGTCATGCCGATACTTTGGCTGCGAGTTGCCTTGGGTTTTTATGCCGTCGGTCTGCTCTATGCGTTGGTGGCGCTCACCCGCACCAGCGACCTACTGAACAGGATCGCATTGCACGCGGCCTACCTGGGGATGGTTTTCCATTTCGTCTCGCTGACCGATTCAATAATCCTCACCGGCCAGATCACCGTGGCTTCCGTACACAATGCCGAATCGGTGCTGGGGTTTCTGATCATGGTTGTCTTCATGCTCGTATACCTGCTGTATAAGACAACGTCTCCGGGCATCGTCGTTTTCCCTCTGGTTTTTCTGCTGACTTTCGTTGCGGCAACGGGCCAGCAACCGATCTTGATCACCTCGCCCGGGCTGGCAAAAGGTTGGCTGTTTGCCCACATCGCACTGATCTTCACGGGCTACGCTGCGCTCATTTTGAGCTTTGGCGCCAGCCTGCTCTACCTTATTCAGGAACGCTCCTTGAAATCGAAGAGGCCTGGCGGATTCTTATCGCGACTACCAGCGCTTGAAGTGATCGACGAAATCGGCTTCCGCTCTCTGCTGCTGGGTTTCCCCTTCATGACTCTGGGGCTAATTGCTGGCACAGTCGTCGCTCAAGCAACCTATGGGCGGGTGGATCTTCTCGATCCCAAGATTCTGCTCTCGATCCTGATGTGGGTCGTATATCTGATCATGCTTTACACGCGTTGGACCGCGGGATGGCGGGGCCGTCGCGCTGCTTATCTTGCGGCGGGTGCCTTTGTCGCCGCAGTCATCGCATGGGCGGCCAATTATTTCAGCACGATGCACAGGTTCGCGCAGTCATGAACTTTCAGCTCATCGGGGTCAACCACATCAGCGCGCCGGTCGAAGTACGGGAACGCCTCGCGATCCCGGAATCCCGCTTGCCCGAAGCGCTGAGACGCCTCACGCAGCATCCCGGCGTTGATGAGGGCTTGATTTTGAGTACCTGCAATCGAGTCGAACTGTTGACCCAAACTAAGAACGGCAGCGCTGACCTGCGGGGATTTCTAGGCGACTATTTCCATCTCGATCACACTGAACTGGGGCCGCATCTTTACGAATATCGCGAGCATGACGCTGTCCGCCATCTGTTTCGAGTAACGTCGAGTTTGGATTCCATGGTCGTCGGCGAAGCGCAAATTCTCGGCCAGGTAAAAGAGGCTTACGCCACCGCGCGAGCGGTAGGCGCGATTCACTCCCAACTGGATTTACTGCTCACCCGAGCCTTTGCCGTAGCCAAACGAGTGCGCACAGAAACGGCCGTTGGCTCATCCGCCGTTTCCGTGGCTTCAGTCGCCGTTGAACTCGCGAAAAAGATTTTCGGTTCACTCAATGGCAAGCACGTTTACCTGGTGGGGGCGGGAAAGATGAGCGAATTGGCTGCGCGTCATCTGCTCTCCCATGGTGCGGCATCGATCTTCGTGGCCAATCGCACCTACGACCGAGCCATCCGCTTGGCCCAGAAGTTCGACGGTCAGGCGATCGAATTCGATCGGCTTTACGATACCTGTGACCGCGGCGATATCGTGATTACTTCGACGGGTGCTCCACACGAAATTTTTCGCCGCGAACACGGCGAGCTTTTCATGAGCCGCCGCAAAAACCGTCCCATGTTTTTTATCGATATCGCCGTTCCGCGCGACGTCGATCCGGAGATGAATAAACTGGACGGAATCTTCGTTTACGACATCGACGACCTTCAGCAGGGGGTGTCCTCGCACGTCGAGGACCGCAAGAAAGAAGCCGAGCGCGCCACCGCCATCATTGAAAGTGAGGTTGAGCGCTTTCAAGCGCGTCTGCATACGCTTGAGATCGTACCGACCATCGTCTCGCTGCAAGATCACCTTGAAACCATCCGCCAGGCTGAAATCGATCGCGTCCGCGGACGCCTCGGCCCGTTAACGCGCGAGCAAGAGCTAGCCATTGAGACGCTGACTCACGGCATCGTGAATAAAATCATGCACACGCCGATCAGCACTTTGAAGACCGCCGCCCGCGAATCTGGAGCGACGACCATGGTTGACATCCTGCGTCGCCTGTTTAATCTTCAGGAAAAAGAAAAAGACCAGAAGGCAGCCCAATCGGGCAGCGGAACCGAAGGGCTTTCCTGATGGCCCGTCTCCGCATCGGGTCTCGAGGGTCCCAACTCGCGCTTTGGCAAGCCAATCACATCAGCAGTCTGCTTCGCGAGCGTGGCCACGAAGTTGAAGTTGAAATCATCAAGACCACCGGCGACAAAATCACCGACGTTGCCCTCGCCAAAGTTGGCACCAAAGGGATGTTCACCAAAGAAATTGAAGAAGCATTGGCCGCGGGCAGCATTGATCTGGCAGTGCATAGTCTGAAGGACCTGCCCACCGAGCTTTCGCAGGGCTTTGAGATCGCCGCAGTTACGACGCGAGAGAATCCACGCGACGTATTTTGTTCCAGCGAGTACAAAAGCATTAGAGCCCTGCCGCAAAGAGCCCGGGTTGGAACCAGCAGCCTGCGCCGCCAGGCGCAACTGAAAGCCTTGCGCCCCGATCTCGACATTCAATCCCTTCGCGGAAACGTTGACACTCGCCTTCGCAAACTTGAAGCCGGGGAATACGATGCCATCATTTTGGCGGCTGCAGGCCTAAACCGGCTGGGCAAGACTGAGCTAATCAAGCAGGTGATTTCCCCAGAGATCATGTGCCCGGCTGCTGGGCAAGGCGCGCTTGCGATTGAGATTCGTGCAGGCGATTCGGTCACGGGGCAGCATCTTGCATTCCTCGACGATGCCGCCGCGCGCGCCACGACAACCTGTGAGCGAGCTCTGCTCAACCAGATGGGAGGAGGTTGCCAGGTTCCTATCGGTGCGCTCGCCGAAATTCGCGACGGACGATTACATCTCGAAGCCGTTGTAGCCGATCCGGACGGAACCAAGGTTCTGCGCGAGTCGCGCGAAGGTTCGGATCCGGTTCAACTCGGGGAATCCGTTGGCGAAACCTTGCTCCAGCGTGGCGGAGATGCGATCCTCGAAGCAGTCTACGGCCAGGGCATTATCCTGCCACAGCAACCCTGAACGTGCGCGGACGCTCTTGTCGAGATAATTCCGGCCACGACTGGTTTCGACCGGGAGATCCAAACAATGTACATACCAGAATTTAACCGTCAGGAAGATCGCTCCACGGCTCTCTCTTTCATGAGAGCAAACCCTTTCGCAATTCTGGTTTCGAACGCCGACGGTGTTCCGTTTGCGACTCACGTTCCGGTCCTTATCGAAGAGCACGCAGACCAACTCGTAGTGCGAAGTCATATGGCGAGAGCGAATCCACACTGGAAGTCGATGAAAGAAGGCGAAGAATCTTTGATCATCTTCCACGGACCTCACGCCTATATTTCGCCCAGCTTGTATGAGATTCGCGAGAGCGTTCCCACTTGGAATTACGCCGCTGTCCATGTCTACGGCGAGCCAACTTTATTCTCAGGCGAAGAGGGCTTGACGGAAACATTAAACCAGATGATCAACACCTTCGAATCGTCATACATGGCGCAGTGGTCGGAAATGAGCGAGGAGTACCGCAGCCGGATGATGAAGCACATTGTGGGCTTTGAGATTAGAGCCAAGAGGCTCGAAGCCAAGTTTAAACTCAGCCAAAATCGTACCAAAGGAGAACAAGCGCGAATCATTGAATCGCTCAGCCAAAACCCAGATTCGAACATTTCAGGCATCGCGGAACTCATGCGGCAAGAGGGTTTGGGACACTGACCTCGATGACGCTCGCTCGCTCCTCGAAAACTCGCTCCTCAAGAAAAAGCAAACTTCCTCTCGCCGGACTTCGCGTTCTTGTGGGCCGTGCGCGGCACCAAGCCAGCGCGCTTTCCTCCGGCCTGCGAGAACGCGGCGCGGAAGTCGTCGAGATTCCGTTTATCGAAATCCGCAAGCCGCGCTCATATAAACCTCTGGATTCAGTCCTGAAGAACCTACACAACTACGACTGGCTCATTCTCACCAGTGTCAACGGAGTCGAAGCGCTTTGGGAGCGGCTTCACAAAATCGGAGGGACCAAACGAGATCTGAAGCACTTGAAGATCGCAGCCATCGGACCTGCCACAAAGAAGGCAATCGAAAAACACGGAATCAAAGTGAACGTCGTTCCTGAAGAGTACGTGGCCGAGTCAGTAGTGGAGAGCCTTCGGCGCCAAATAGCGGGAAAACGTGTTCTGCTGGCTCGCGCAAAGGTCGCCCGCGACGTGATCCCGCGAGAACTCCGCAAACTCGGCGCTGGCGTCGATGTAGTAGAAGCCTACGAAACCGTAATTCCGCAATCGTCTCGGTCGCGGTTGCGAGCGATACTCGGAGATGCGAAACGCAGACCGAATGTGATTACGTTCACTAGTTCGTCGACAGTGAGAAACTTTGTGGCGCTGCTGGGAAAGAGTGCAACAAGCGCACGGGCGCGAAAACCGAGCCTGATCGACAGAATCCGCTTCGCCTCGATCGGCCCAGTCACGTCATCGACTCTTCGCGAACTCGGCCTCGCTGTGGACATCGAAGCCAAGGAATACACAATCCCGGGCCTGATCGCAGCCATCGCCCATCTTCAAATGACATCAAGAAAAGACTCGCTACTCCGTTAGAGAACAACTGCAATCGGCCGGCGGCACATGCGCTTTCACGAAGCCTGATACGCGCTGATAGGCGTCGATCTGATTTTCCACCCGAGAGAATCCGTGGCCTTCATCCTCATAAACCTTCAGTTCGACGGTTCCACCACGCTTTTTGACGGCATCCACCACTTGCTGGGACTCTTCTTTAGGGCAGCGCGGATCATTTCCGCCGGCGAGCAACAGCAGGGGCGCCCTGATCTGATCCACAAAGAAAATCGGTGACCGATCATGGAACAGCGCCTTGTTCTTTTCCGGATCGCCCATGGTCGCCAAATCTGATTGTTGCAGCACCGGATCTTCATTTTGAATTTCCGTAAACCAGTTTACAAATGGCACGATCGGGACGCCCGCAGCCCAGACCTCAGGAGCCTTGGTCACGCCCATCATCGTCAAATACCCGCCATAACTGCCCCCCATCAGGACAATCTTCTTGGGATCGAGGAAGCCGGTCTGCTTGATGAAGTCCGCCGCCCCCACTACGTCCTGTAAATCACCGCCGCCCATATCAAACAGATTGGCCTGCTGGAATTCTTTTCCGTAGCCAGTTGATCCCCGATAATTCGGCGCAATCACCATGTATCCCTGATTGACCATGTGTTGAATGATCCGGCTGAACGAGTTCTCGGATTGCGCTGTCGGACCACCGTGAACATAAACAATCGCCGCATTCTGCCCGTTGCGCACCATATTGTAGGGAACGTATATGAACGCCGAGATGGTCCACTTACCATCGCGGCTCGGGTAATGCACCAGAAAAGGCTCGACCATATCTTCCGAGCGAACGCCGGCGACCAGCGAATGCGTTATCTGATTCGATTCTTTGGTCGCGAATTCGTACATCCAGAGATCTCGCGGAGCAGTGGGACCGTTGTGGTTGTAGAGCAAGTGCTGGCCGTCTTTGCTGAAGCCCGAAGACTCGCCCGCGAATGCATTTACGCCTTTGGGCAGCGGCAACGATGTAGTCTTACCGGAAACCAAGTCGTGCAAATAGATATCGGTATTGCCCTCTACATTTGCCGTCCAGGTTAAGCGTTTGCCGTCAGGCGAAAAGTTGCCGCCGCCGATCTCCCACTTGTCTTTTGTGAGCCAGTTGATCTTCTTGGTCGCAATATCCAGCAATCCGACATTGTCGTAGCCGTTCGCGGCGTTCGAGGTGATCAGCAACTTCTTGCCATCCGGAGAGAAATCGTTCGCGCGGTAGAGTTGCTCAGCATCGTGCGGAGTCAGCAGCGTGCTCTGCCCAGTCGCGACTTCCGCCACGAAAATATTCGAATCGGTTCCCTTCGCTTGTTCCTGGGTATACGCGATCCACTTGCCATCGGGCGACCAGACAGGATTGTCATTCAATTTGTCGGCCGCGGTTCCAGTCGTAACGTGCTTCACGTCCCGCATGATCATGTCGTAAATGTCGATCTCGTACGCGGACGATGTCTTCGGTTTGACGGTGTAGGCCAGATAGCGGCCATCGGGCGACCATCGCGGATATTCTTCCGAAATCTCGCGCGTGTGAGTCAGGTTCACGACTTGTCCGGTCTTCGGCGACACAATAAAGATGTCCCATTGCTCGTCACCATCGTAGTCGGACATGTAAGCGATCCATTTTCCATCCGGCGACCACGCAGGCGCCGTCTGCCGCTGATCGCTGACCGTCAGCTGTGTCGGCCATCCGCCTTTGGCCGGCACAATCCAAAGGTTATTCCGCCCACTGATATTGCTCACAAACACGACGCTGTTGCCATCGGGCGACCACGCTGCACTGCCCACTGCGCGGGTCATGTAGAGCTTCTCGATCGAAAGACTCTGCTGATTCTGATCGACGTTCGCATTGGGCTTGCTCGCAATTTGCTTGGGATCGGTGATGGCCTGAGGCACGGGCAAAATCTGGGCTGCGGCAAGAGTGCTCATGAATACGACGATAGCAAAGAGAGTAGGAATGCGCATGGGTATAGGTTGGACGAATGTAAAAAGAAAAAGTCTAGCAGAGCGATCGAACCTAGGATTCGGGAGACAAATCTTCACAGCTTTGCGTTCTTGTGAATCTCAACCGTCGTCCAAGTCTTGTCGCCGGCGTGACAAATGTTTTCCAGAGCACAGTCCACACACTTCGGCCTGCGCGCAATGCACAGCTTCCGTCCATGCCAAATAAGCTGATGCGCGAACAGGATCCACTTTTCGCGCGGAATTATTTTCATCAGATCCTGCTCGATCTTCGGGGCATCCGTATTTTTGGTAAGCTCGAGCCGCCGCGAAATGCGCGTCACGTGCGTGTCTACCACCACCCCATCTGCTTTGTGAAACCAACTACCCAGCACGACATTCGCAGTCTTCCGGGCTACGCCCGGCAAAGTAAGCAGATTGTCCATGTCATCGGGCACTCGGCCGCCGAAATCGCTGACAATCTTCTTCGCCGCACCTACTACCGACTTCGATTTGTTGCGGAAAAAACCAGTCGAACGCACGTCGGGTTCGACTTGTTCAGGTCTAAGCGCCGCGAAATCCTCAACCGTGGGGTATTTGCGAAATAATTCCGGCGTTACTCGGTTGACATTGGCATCGGTCGACTGTGCCGACAGGATTGTCGCCACCAATAACTCCCACGCGCTCTTATGCGTCAGCGCGCAGGTCACATCGGGATAAAGCTGGTCGAGCCGCCGCAGGATCTCCGCGACGCGCTCGGGAGCAACAGGATTGTAACCTTTCAGGCCTCGGTCTTTCGGCGCTTTTTGCTTTCCTCGCGTAGCGCCGGATCTTTGATCCGGCATGGCGGCGCCAGCTTTCTTAGAGGAGCGCGGAATCGGCGCGCCTTCATGGCGTCCCGTCTTCGCCGGCTGCCGAGCAACTAAGCCACGTACCATCTGCTCTGCCTCATTCGCTGAAATCGAATCTGAATGTTAGCAGAATCAATTCCTCGACGGAGCCTTTCGTAATCCACCACAGCGCGCTCCCAATTGACGGGGACCGACGTGCTAGGTAGTCTTGAAGTGAACCAACAAAGTTGAGGAACTTCAGTGGCGGTCAAGTCCATCCAACTCGGGCAAGTCTGGCGCAAGGATGACGACGGGAAAGACTATCTCGTCACCAAAGTTTACAGCGAAGTGTTCTCGCAATATGCGGTGCTGCGCCCCGCCGAGGTAACCGCTCCCGACGCGCCCACAGTGCGGGTGAAAGTGGCAAAGGGCGCTGAGGGAGCATCCCTGCCCGGATTCACTTTTACGCAGGAAGGTTCATTCTAAAATAGCTGTACAGACGTTGATTGCAACGTCTTGATATTATCCAGCGACGCAGCGAGCTACGTCTCTACAGAATTTCTTCATGACTGAGAAAATCCTCGGCATTCTTTTTGTGTTCATCCATTCCGTCATCGCCATGACCGGATACGTCGGATTGTCCCTCCTGATGGCGATTGAATCCGCCTGCATTCCCCTGCCCTCGGAGTTAATCATGCCCTTCGCCGGGTACCTGGTTTTCGAGGGTTCGATGAACTTGTTTTGGGCAGCCACCGCGGGAGCGATAGGCTGCAATCTGGGTTCGCTGGTAGCCTATGAAATCGGACGCTACGGTGGCCGTCCGCTGGTGGAAAAGTATGGTCGCTGCGTTTTGATGGGCCGGCGCGAACTGGACTGGGCCGACCGCTTCTTCGCGCGCTGGGGTTATCTCGCAGTTTTCATCGGACGCTTGCTCCCCGTAGTCCGCACCTTCATCGCTCTGCCCGCAGGCATCGCGCGTATGCCTCGCGGACGTTTCCACATTTACACCTTTCTCGGATCATGGCCGTGGTGTTTGGCTTTAGCCTACTTTGGCATGAAGCTGGGTGAAAACTGGCGTGAACTCGGCAAATATTTTCATCAATTCGACGCCATCATCGGAGTCGCCCTCGCCGCCGGAATACTCTGGTTCGTTTGGTCGCACTGGCAAAACCGCATGCGCGCCGCCGAGACGGAGTAAGTCTCGCTTTGACCAACTACCGACGATCGAAAATCAACGACCCGTCCCACGATCACGAATGAAATTGCTCTATTGTCGCAATCAAAATTTGGAATAAGTAAGATTAACGACCTCGTTAGATAATGTGATCCATGGACTCATCATTTCTAACCGAGGATTTGCACGTTGATCTACTCCACGACATTGCCAGTGGCCGGGCCACGGCCGACCCGTTTCACGAAGTTCTAGCCCGGCTGGTGGACTTCGCATCTGCCCTGGTAAAGTGCGATTCCTGTATGATTTACGTCCTCGAGGGTGAGCAGCTCGTGCTGCGCGCCTCGAAGACTCCGCACCCAGATGTTATAGACCGCCTCAAGCTCCGCGTCGGACAAGGCATTACGGGCTGGGTTGCCGAGCATAAAGAGCCGGTTTCCGTAACACAGAATGCCGCTCAAGACCCGCGCTTCCGGTTGTTCAACGAATTGCCGGAGGATACTTACGAAGCGTTTCTTTCGGTGCCGCTTTTATCCCGCGGACGCGTGGTTGGCGTGATCAACTTGCAGCATCGTCGCCCACATGTTCATACTCGCCGGCAAATTCGGCTGATCGCGACTGCAGGTTTTCTCGCGGGAGCGGAAATTGAGCTGGCGCGCCTCGAAGAGGCAAACTCAAACCTCTTCGAACAGTTGCAAACCCGAAAACTCGTCGAACGAGCCAAGGGCATTCTGCAGCGCGATATGGGACTAAACGAAGAACAAGCCTATCTGACCTTGCAGCGGCAAAGCCGGCAGAAGCGCAAATCCATGAAGGAAATTGCAGAAGCCATGATTCTCAGCGACGACGTCAAGGGTAACTCTCGAATCGCTTGACTCGTACGCGAGACGTCCGGCCCGAAAATCGTGCCTAATTATTGGCCCGTTGTAACTGGCACGGGCGCGTTCTTCGGCGTGCTCAAATAGCCGACTGCTTGTTTTTTGTCGACCGACCACACCACCATTTCATAAAGCAGATGGTCCCGCCCCGTATAGAACTGGATGGGTTCAGCTACGTTGCGATCTTTCTTTTCGATGGTCTTGTCGTCCGCAGTCACGTTCACCGTGAACTTGCCTCTCTTGGCATCTGTTTTCTTTAACTGCAGACTGACCGTCGAGACGGCCTGGGGCTTTGCGCCCTTGATCAGAGTAAATTCGTAGTAATTGCGATCGCCTTTGTGCTTGAGCACCTCGAGGTCGCTACGCGTCGTAGCGATCAATCCGCTCTGAACTCCCAGGTCGCCCACGGTGCTCTGCAGCTTGGCCTCAGCGGCGGCGAGCTCAGCCTTGGTCGATGCAACATCGGTCTTGACTCCCCCAACATCGGTCTTCACATTGGCGACTTCGCCGTTCACTTGGCTGATCTGTTGTTTCTGCTCTTCGGCGAGGCGTTCCTGCGATGCGCGCTGCGCGGCTTGCTCGTGCTGCAACTCAGCAGAGCGTGTGGCCAGTTCTTTCTTGGTCATACCCAACTGTTTGGCCAAGGTTTCGGAGTCTGCTTCGGCAGACTGCATGCGCTTACCGAGTTCCGCGATCTGGCCGTTGCTAGCTGCTTGATCCTTGCCCACCTGGTCAATCCGTTCTCGCAGATTGAACAAGAAATAAAGAGATCCCGCAACGTACATGACCGCCAGCAACGACAGGACCCACTTCAGGGCACTCGACCCGGTGGGGACCTCGACTAGCTGTTCGCCTTCGTCTGCCATAGGTGTCTTCGCCTCGTGGTGATTGGATGTTGTCTCTATTGTTGTGCAGGGTAGCCACGGTGTCAATTGTCAGAAAGGTGAAGGATGAATCGCTCCGGGGTGCAAGTCCAAACTCGATTAAGCCAGCCCCTGGCACAAAAGTTCCAACGCCACCCACGCCGAAAACATTTTGACCTGGCACCTAGATAATTTCCGGCGCGTCGGGCCCGAGGCGGCGAAGCGAGTGCGACCCCTAAGCAAGCGTCTTACCCGAGCAACATGCCTGGGAGGAGCATGTTTGCTGCCTTATCCCCCGAGGCCAGCAGTTCTCCCATTCGGCGCATCGCAGTCGCGAAGGAGTTTATTCCGATGAATCCCCAACAAAATTCAATTCGCACGAAATGGTCGATGGCAATTTATGTTGCCGTTCTGATTTCAGCTACCACCGTTACGGCGGTTGGACAGACGGAGGACGTGGTCTATCGTTTCCTAGGCGCCAATGGTTACCATCCAGAAGGCGGGTTGATCTCCGACTCGGTTGGAGACAGATTTATTTTCAGGCCGACTGTCGCTTTAACGGGGCGGGGACGCCATTCTCCGTCTCATTTGCTTAGCTGGCGGCGCGGCGGGCATCGGATTCTTTTTGCGCGACGTAGCGCAGAAGGATGTCCCGCAATGACACCAAGCCCTTCAGCTGTTTGCCATCCGTAATCGGCAAATGTCGGAAGCCGTATTCGCGCATCAAGAACAGACAGTTCTCGATGGTTTCGTCGACGCTGATCGCTTTCGGATTCGCGGTCATCACCTCGGCAATCTTGGTAGTTCCCGGCATACGACCGGCCGCGACCACGCGGTTCATGATGTCGCGTTCAGAGAAGATGCCGACAATCTCTCCATCGCGCAGCACCGGCAGAGCGCCAATGCTGTGCTCCATCATGAAACGAGCCCCTTCGAGGACGGTGCTGTCAACGTCGATGGAATAGACTCGGCGGTCTTTCACGATATCGTAAACCTGCCCCATAGGAGACTCCTTCGAAACGGCCCTTGGCAGAGTAATTTTAGGATTGTTTAGATGCCATCAGCCGTGGGATTGAACACTTTATCACGGAGGAGGGTCTTGAGGAAAAGCGCTTCGAGGGCGGGCGGTTCGGAATTTCTCGGACGAAATGAAACGATACGGGCCTCTCATAGCCCGCGACCCCTCAGACACCCGGAAGCTCGTCCGGTGCCCGAGCGAAGTTTGCTAATACGGCAACCAAGCTGTGCAAAGTTTATCCGCTTCTGCTATCTTCTTGGCTTCGTCTCGGTCACACGTTGAGCGCATGGTGAAGTAGTACGGGAGGGTGGAAGACGACTATTCTAAGCTCTAGCGACCTCGCTTTGGCTATCCTTCTTGAAATTCGCGAAACCGGAGCCTCGGGTTATCGGTTAGAGAGCATTACCAAAGCTTCGGCGGCGGTTTAAGATCAAAACATACGCCTTTCGACCGCTTGTTGGGTCCTTTCCGGCAACTATTGAATCTAAAGGGGAAGTGATCTGCCGGAGGGTAGCAAAAAGCGGCCCGTCAGCGTATTGAGGTTACAAAGGTCACACGTAATCGGACGTTAGGCACCGTCCGAACGCAATCATTCAAGGCCCTGACGAAGTACCCGCAAGCAGTACAACGAAAAGGCATTTACGCCGCATCTGACAGAGTGCGGCCGGAAAAGACGACTTGACGGACGCGAAAAAACAGCAGAGCGGCGGACTTTCCGAAGCAGAGGCAATCGAGCGGGCTAAGCAGGGTGATGCGGACGCCTTCGAGGCGTTGTATAACTTGCATAAGCGGCGAGTGTATTCACTATGCCTTCGCATGACGGCCAATACGGCGGCGGCAGAGGATCTGACCCAGGAAGCCTTTCTGCAGTTGTTCCGCAAGATTGGGACATTTCGCGGCGAATCTGCATTTTCGACTTGGTTGCACCGGATGGCAGTCAACGTCGTCCTCATGCAACTGCGCAAGAAGGGTCTCCCGGTAGTTCCGCTCGAAGAGACCATGGAGACCGAGGACGAATCGCCCAAGAAGGAGCCGGGCGCGGACGACCCGAGATTGGCCGGATCCGTCGACCGCATGCGGTTGGAACAGTCGATTGCCGCTTTGCCTCCGGGATATCGCATGATTTTTTTGCTGCACGATGTCGAGGGTTACGAGCACAATGAGATAGCCGGCATCGTGGGATGTTCGATTGGCAATAGCAAGTCCCAGTTACACAAGGCGCGAATGAAGTTGCGTGAGTTCCTTAAAACGAGCAGAGCTGAAAAAGCCACCAAGCCGTGAGGAGCTACATACAGAGGGATCGGGGAGAGGTAGTATGACCTGCGAAGAGTTTCAACGGGTCCTGCCAGAGCTTGGGAGCGTCCATAGCATCGAGCAGGAACAACATTTGAAGTCGTGTACCGCCTGTTTGGGCCTGGTTGCGGATCTGAACGCGATCGCCCAGCAAGCGCGGCTCTTGCAAAGTTCCGACGAGCCCAGCCCATGGGTATGGAACTCGCTTGAAGTCGCCTTGCGCCAGGAAGGGCTCATTCGTCCTGCCCAAAGTGAGCGCTCGCGGATTCCCTCCCCGCTCTTCGCCGGGAGATTACGCTGGCTGGCGCCATTGGCAGCCACTCTTTTACTCGTTTTTGGAGTCCTAATGTTCGAGCGTGGAACCGGCCAACCGCAGTCGGCGGAAACTCAGGCTACGCCCGCCGGCACAGTGACCGCGGCCTTGCAGCCCAACGATGCCATGGCCACCGACGATCAGCAATTGCTAAATACTGTCGCCGCACGCACACCATCGATGCGGGCCGCCTACGAAGCCGACCTGCGATCGGTCAACTCCTACATCCGGGATGCCGAGCAGTCGGCGCACAGCGATCCGAACGACGAAATCGCGCAGCAGTACTTAAGGAATGCGTACGAGCAAAAGGCCATGGTTTACGAGATGGCTTTAGACCGTTCTCTGCCATAATAGGGCAGTCGAATTTCGGGGCCAGCGGGGACAGCCACCGCGGGCGTCTGGGGAGATGTTGATTATGCAGCGCAAGCAGTGGGCAACCTTTGCCGTCGTGATCATGGTCCTGGCTGCTTTTGCGACAGCCGAGACTACCCGCAAGGAAATGCATTTCAAAGTAGGCCGCAAGGCAAGCGTTTCCATCACCAACGCCTACGGTCCCATCTCCGTGAAGGCAGGTCCCGGTAAGCAAGTCGTAGTCACGGCAACCTCGTATTCCGGCAAAGTTGAAATCGATCAGAACAAGCGCAGAAACCGCGTAACTGTTTTCTCTCATCTCCTCGAGGGAGCCGACGGAGATACAGGACGCGTTGACTATGAAGTCGTGGTTCCTGCCGACGCAAGCGTCACCCTCCATTCCACAACCGGCCCGTTGCACGTCGAAAAAATCCACGGCGATGTAATCCTCGAGGGCAGTAATGCGAGCGTGGATGTGCGTGACGTGAGTTCCGGCCACGTTCACGTGAAGACCTTGAACGGCCCCGTGACCCTGAGCAACGTTAGCGATGGACACGTCGAAATCACGTCGGTCAGCGGCGACGTAGCGCTGACTGCTGTCAACGGTTCGCTAATCCACGTCAACTCCGGCAGCGGCAAAATCCTCTATGACGGAAACTTCGGTGACGCCGGCGACTATTCCTTGACCAGCCACAGCGGCGACATCGAGGCCATCGCTCCCGCTTATGCCTCCATCGACGTCATCGCCCGCTCGGTCCAGGGACGAGTCGATAACGACTTCACTTTGCAACCCGAGCACACCTCCTTCGTGGCCCGATCCGGGAGTGCCTTCGCAGGTACCATGGGCGAGGCCGCATCTTCGGTTAAGTTGCTTTCCTTCAGTGGTAAAATTCACCTCAAGAAACGTTGAAATCAGCGTTGAACCATAAGCGTTGAGCAATCGGACTGGGCGGGTGCAAAACCGTTTCAGAGATCGCGATTTGTGAGAGCCAGACCAGGTTCGCGTCCTGCACTCAATTCGCGAGAGCGTATGCGTCCAGTGCATTCGTTGTTTCTCGTGGGTTTCATGGGCGCCGGCAAAACCAGCGTCGGACGCGCTCTGAGTCGCCGGCTAAGCGTGCCGTTCGAAGATTTGGACGATCGCATTCACCTTCGAGAGGGCAAGACCATCGAACAGATTTTTCGGGAGTCCGGAGAAGCCGAATTTCGTCGAGTCGAAGCCGATGCGTTACGCGAGTTGGTCGCCGAGCGAGGTTCATCGCTTCGCGTAGTTGCCTTGGGTGGAGGAGCTTTTGTGCAGGCCGGCAACGCCGCTCTGATCGAAAAGGCCGAGGGACATTCGGTCTTTTTGGATGCGCCGGTCGACGAACTCCTTCGACGATGCGAAGGAGAAAAAAAGGAACGTCCCTTGCGGCAAGACGCCAAGCAATTTCGCGAACTGTACCAAAAGCGGCGGCGGTCGTACATGAGAGCGACCGTACGCATCGAAACCCACGGCAAAGATGTAGAAACAATTGCGGCGGAGGTGGCATGCAGTCTCGGGCTAGGTTAAAAAAAACGACCTCCACAAGGCCTGCCTCAAAGCGAACTGTCTTGGCGGTCGGATGGATCCTGGCGCTGCTACTGGCGTCGCTCGCAGCCGCAGCTTCTGCCAACGACGACAAGCCTGCCCCCGAGCAGAAGGTCGACTCCGGCTCATTCGGAGTGTTCCTGAACGGTCATCGCGTCGCTACCGAAACTTTCTCCATCAGCCAGAGCAGCGGCGGCAGCGCGATTGTTTCCCGCTTCAAGACCGAAGGCGGCGCCGACAAAGCCGAGCAAACATCGGCTTGGGAGCTAACCGGCATCGGCGATCTGCGAAAGTATGAATGGAAGGAAATCAGCCCCGGACAATCGCAAGCCTATGTCGAGCCCAGCGGCGAATTTCTTATCGAGCATTTCAAGAACAACCCGCAAGACAAAGAACAGCAACAACCCTTCATGCTGCCCGCCTCCAGCACTTTGCTGGATGATTATTTCTTTGTCCAACGAGAAGTCCTGGCCTGGAAATTCCTCGCCAGCAGTTGCAAAACGGAGAACGGTGCGTTGCAATGCCCCTTGAAACAGCCCGTGAAATTTGGTGTGTTGAATCCGCATGCCCGCTCTTCGATGTCGGTATCGTTAGAGTTTGCCGGTCGGGAAAAGGTTACGATCCGAGGCGCGCAAGTGGAGCTAAACCGGCTTGAATTGACCAGCGAATCCGGGACCTGGTCGCTCTGGCTGGACGACCAGTTTAAGCTCCAACGAATTTTGATTGCGAGCGAAAACACGGAAGTGGTGCGGGATTGATTGACCATTGGCTTTGATTGACTCACGCACGGTACGTGTCTTGTCGACGACGCTGTTTTTCGCGTTGGGTCTCGGATTTCTGTACATCGCACGCCGAACCCTGATCGCTTTCCTCTTCGCCGTTTTTTTTGCTTACCTAGTGGATCCGGCCGTATCCAGTTTGCAAAAGTGGACACGCCGACGGGGATGGGCAATCGCGATCATTTACCTGGTGTTTGTCATTCTGCTTGCCACGCTTTTCTTTTTTGTGGGACCGCGAACCGCCCACGAAGCCAGACGGCTGGGTGAAGCTTGGCCCAGCTTGACCGATCGGGTTAACACCGGCGACCTGGCCCACGAAATCGGAAGAGAACGAGGATGGAGCGGCGAAACCACTGAACTACTGCAGAGGGTTTTGTCCGATCCTCGCGTGGCCAATGCCGCACAACAGATTGGACTTCGAGTTGCCGAAGTCGCCCAGCAGGCTTGGCTTCTCATCGTGGTCCCAATCCTCGCCATATTTTTCCTGAAGGATGGCCGTGGGTTTAGCGAAGTCGGATTGGGTTTGGTGCAGAGCAGGCCGCAACGCGAATTCCTGCAAGACGTAATCACTGACCTGAACGAGATGCTGGCGCAGTTCATCCGCGCTCAACTCGAGTTGGCCGCGCTTTCTCTCGTGGTTTACATCTCCTTTATGTCCGCAGTCGGAATGCCTTATGCCTTAGTCTTGGGAACCGCCGGCGGCATCATGGAATTTATTCCCGTGGTCGGCCCATTGGTCGCTGGCTTAGTGATCCTCGCGGTCGCCTTGCTCAACAGCTATCACCACTGGCTGGTGTTACTCGCCTTCCTTATCGCGTGGCGCTTGATCCAGGACTATGTGGTCTCGCCCCGCATCATGGGCAAGAGCATGGAACTGCACCCGCTGGCGGCAATCTTTGGGGTATTGGCCGGCGGCGAAATCGCCGGGGTCCTCGGCGTCTATCTTTCGATTCCCGTGATGGCGAGCCTGCGCATCGTATGGCGACGTTGGCGCCTGTACGCCGAGAAAAAACGCTTCGGGCCATTGAACGACTATTCGTTCGGAACCGAGATCACCCCCAGAGTTCCCTGACCACTACAAATTTTGATCGTCACCCTGAGCAAATCGCTTATTGCGATGCGAAGGATCAGAGCGAGCTGCGCGTTTGGCTTGCTCCCCTATCAGCATTTTCCACAAGCTTCGCGCTAGTAAACTAAAACCTCTGTGAACATCTCAGCCAGCTTCACCTCCGGCAGAAGATCGGCTCGCCTATGAAGCGAGTCGTCGCAGCCTTAATTTTCAAAGACGGCAAAGTGCTGGTTTGCCAGCGCACCCGCCATCAGACGATGCCATTGAAGTGGGAGTTCCCCGGCGGCAAGATTGAGGAAGGCGAACAGCCGCGCGACGCATTGCACCGCGAGTTGGATGAAGAACTCGGAATCGACGCTACCATTGGCGAAGAGGTTTCGCGTATCGTGCACGAGTATCCCGGGGGAGGGTCGGTCGAGTTGCGCTTCTTCGTGGTGCGCGACCACAGCGGAGACATTGAAAATAAAATCTTCCGCGACATTCAATGGTCCCCGCCGTCGGAATTACCGTCCTTCGATTTTCTCGAAGCCGATTTACCATTAGTCCGCGACTTAGCCGCCGGAAAAATCACGTAGCCCGACAGACCAGATTCCTAAACAACTCTGCCATCCTGCCGCCTAAATAAATTTGTCATCCTGAGCGACGTTTGGCGCGCGGCAACGCGGACCAAACTGAGTCGAAGGACCCCTATCTTGTCCGCATCGATTCTGCAACGACAAGGCATTCCGCCAAGAAAGATTCGCAGAGCGCATCAAGTGTGCGCATGGGAACTAAAATCTCGGCGATAAAGTGGAAAAGCGATCGACGATCGTAACCGCGAAGCGGCGGAAGAATGCGAGCCGTGGGTGAACGTGTGAAACCGAACAAGCCGCAGAGGGGCGAAAGACCAGTTTCGGAGGACACGCTTCAAGCCCCTCAGGCCAAAGAAAGCAACTCACTGCGAATCCGACGACCCATCCCTGCGCTTGAGCGTAGGATGGTCATCGCTATCACCAGCACTGTCCCCAGTCGGATTGCTCTGCGAAGCCCGTCGCAACGTCGGGCCGTCGCCTCCATGGGTCTTATCGATCCTGTGACGATTCTCCAATATCGCTAACCGTTCCTTCACATCCTGAAACTCTGAAGTATCCAACTTATACAGCGGCTCCGGTGGCAACAGCGTATTAATTTCCTGCTGAGTTTTTTCAATTCTGTCCGGGGTCTGCGGATGCGTTTCGAAAGCCTTAGCCAGTGTGCCCGGCTTGTGCTGCTCCAGGGTTTTGATCTTTTCGAAAAACGCCGTCAGCGCCCCAGGGTCGTAACCTGCCTTATATAAATACTCGATGCCGAGGAAATCCGCCTCTGACTCGAAACCTCTCGTGAACTGCAGAAAGCCCATCGGGATGGCGAACCCCGCCAAACTCTGAGCGGCATATCCAATCCCGCCGCCAACAAATATCAGCGGGATCGAGGCCAATTGCATCAATTGTCCGCGAGTGTTTTCCCGCGCCAGATGACAAGCGGCCACATGCGCAATTTCGTGCGACATCACGCCCGCCAGCTCAGCCTCGTTATCCGCCGCCAGGATCAGGCCAGAATCTACATAAAAGAACCCTCCCGGCAGAGCGAATGCGTTGACGTCATCCGTGTCGATGACCTTGATCGTAAACGGCACCTGCGCGTCGGAATTTCTCACCAGGTTTTGCCCGATGCGATTTACGTACTCCGTTATTTCTGGATCGGTAATCAGCTTCGTGGTCGACTCGACCTGATGGGAATACTGCTGGCCCATTTCAATCTGTTTTTCGATGCTATACCAGTTTCCCAAACCCCGGTCGCAGCCTACTTTGCGATTACCAATGGCATCGATGTCGCGAAGGCTTCCATCGTGATAGGTCTTAACTGGCTTGGGAAGGGGTGTAGTGTCAGAGGCGGGCGTAGTGGACGAAGCAGTGAAGTCCGCAGAAGATTGGTTTTGCGCCGCAGCCCAAGCCCCTGACAAAACCAGACAAACGGCCATCGCGACCGAACGGAGCATACCCCACCACTTCCCACGATTCTTACACATTTCGTGCCAAACAAAACAAAAAAGTAAACGTAATTTTACGATCTTGTCGTCCCAAGCGGGAACGCTCATCCGAGTGGAACGAGCATTCACGCCCACCCAACACACTGTCATCGCGAGCGGATTGAGAGATCTCGCGTTATCGTTTCCGTTCTTGTCCAGTTGTTTGACTGGCCAACCCCGCCATTTGGTGCGACCGATTCCCTGCCTCAATCCGCGTTTCGTATGAAACCGGCGGCAAATCCTTTAGTGCCCGGGCGAAACCAACTCCGGCGACTGGGATGGGTTCCGCATAGTGGCTTGGAGTATAGCCTGCACGGCCGAATGCCAGTGCAGACTCCAAACCAATTCCTGTGCTCGTTCCAGTAATCAGCACGATTTCATCTTTTTCTCCTTGTTCTCCTTCGGTTGCGCACACCGAGGGTTTGACTTTCGAGCACTCGCACCGCCGACACAGATTACACCAGGTCGCTTTCTTATGATTCCGTACTTATCGTCGATTTGCCATCCTGAGCGACCGGTTTGTCATCCTGAGCGCAAGGAGTGTTGGCTTTGCGAACATCGGGGAATTGTCACCAAATACGTGCTTTTCGCCTGTTCAGATTTCCCTTCTCCATTTATTCTGTCTCATCGTTTGACAATGTCTCATCGTATGTCTGCGAACAGTGCCCATGAGATTCCTGAAAAGCTGGAAAGCCCGGATCGTTCTGTTCTTCGCAGTTGTGGGTCCTGGCTTCATTACTGCGAACGTCGACAACGATGCCAACGGCATTTACACCTACTCTGCTGCCGGGGCGCAGTTCGGGAATCTGCTGCTGTGGACGCTGATCCCGATCACGCTGGCTCTCATCGTGGTGCAGGAAATCTCGGCGCGCATGGGCGCGGTCACCGGCAAGGGGCTCAGCGATCTCATCCGCGAAGAATTCGGCTTTCGCGTGACCTTCTTCATGATGATCGGAATCCTAGTCATCAACTTCGGCAATGTCGTCGGTGAGTTCGCCGGAATCGCGGGCAGTCTCGAACTGTTCGGCCTCTCCAAATACATTACAGTTCCGGTTTGCGCCGTCATCGTCTGGCTCATCGTGGTCAAGGGCCAGTACAAGAGCGTGGAGAAGATTTTTCTGGCCGCATCTTTCTTCTATGTGACCTACATCTTTGCAGGTTTTTTTGCGAAACCAGCATGGATCGAATCCCTCGTCGCCACCGTGAAGCCTCCGCCGAAAGCCGCATTCCTGTTGCCGGGATATCTCTACATGAGCATCGGCGTCGTGGGCACCACCATCGCTCCGTGGATGCAGTTCTACCTGCAAGCCTCGATCGTCGAGAAGGGCGTGACCAAGCGGCAATACAAAGCATCCCGTCTCGACGTAATTTCCGGCTGTATTTTCACCGACATCGTGGCCTGGTTCATTATCGTAGCCTGCGCCGCGACGCTATACGTCCACGGCTACCACAACATCTCCGACGCGAAAGACGCCGCCCAAGCCCTCCGACCTCTAGCGGGAGACTACGCTTACATCCTGTTTGCGGTGGGATTGTTCAATGCTTCGCTGTTTGCGGCTTCGATTTTGCCGCTGTCGACGGCTTATACGGTTTGCGAGGGCTTGGGATTCGAGTCCGGCGTCGGAAAGAAATTCTCGGAAGCGCCGGTATTTTATTGGCTGTACACCATCTTGATCATCGCCGGCGCGGGAGTGATTCTCGTCCCCAACCTGCCGCTGGTGAAGATTTCGATTCTTTCGCAGGTGGTGAACGGAGTGGCTGTGCCTCCGGTACTCGTTTTCATGCTGCTGCTGGTCAACAAGAAAGAGTTGATGGGCGAGTACGTGAATTCGCGAATTTACAACTGGACGGCGTGGGCAACGACCGTCATCATGACCGCATTGAGCATCGCCTGGTTCTGGACTCTGCGATCTGGACAATAGCGCCCCGCCGAGGCAACTCATATAAGAAACGAGGATTCAGGTGCCCGGGGCGGGCGAGCCCGTTTTGCTGCGCCTCAGAAACGCTTGAGGTGTCCGCCGTTTGCGGCGCCATAAGACTCCGGGTTTGCGTTACTGTTCATGCTTGCGTGGCGGAACACCCTGACGGGTCGTTTGGGTTGGATTGGCCCACCCGCCGTTGCCTTTTAGCGCAGCGTCGCACCGGGGCCATTTAGCGCCTTGTTTCCTGCGGGGGCTGCATTGAGTCTGCTTGGTTGCGGCACGACTGAAGTCGTACCCTTCCCTGAGACGTGCTGGTGATCTCAATGGAAGCACCCAAAAACTCGGTTCAGCAGGTCCCTCGACCGAACGCGAAAATTTTCTGTAGGAACTGAGCAGCCCCGTACAAGCGAAGCTTGAACGGGGCGTCCTGAAGAGTGGTTTAGGACGGATCAGCGGTTCGGAGGCGGTGGTGGCGGCGGGGCGCCATGGAGGAAGGCGTCGTAGCCATTACGGAATGATCGGCGATAAGCCTCAGCCGCTTCGGGCGGCACCGGCGGATTGCGGAAGAGATCCTGGCCTTCGACGTTCGGCGGCCTTTGAGCCGCGACATCGCTCTTTGCCGCTTGGTAACCGTCGTAAAGACCTTGGTCGGCGGCGGCCGGCGCCGGCGGAGGAGGAGGCGGCGGATTATAAACCGGCTGGGGATGAGCGCATCCAGCTAAAGCGAGCACCAGCACCAACGTCGGGAGAGTCCACCACTTTTTCATTCTGTAACCTCGCATCGTCGCATTTGATGGTCTTCCAAGTATGCCACGAAAATAGAAACGGCCACCAGGGAGCCGTCGGAGATCTGCTCTCCGTGGACGGACGCGAGAATGACGGAAGCTTGATCCGTCACCTGCATCCGAGACGAAACGCAAGGTCCCACGACTCGGCGAAGAACGCCTCGCTCGGGATGACAAGCATGAGTGGATGAAAGCTTGGGCGGAATTCTTACAGCTTGGCGCGCAGGATACTGATCACGTCGTCCGAGGTGATGACTCCGGTTAGTTTGCTTTGGTCGTCGATTACGGGCAGCGTCAGAAGGTTGTATTTATCGAAGAGTTCCGCGAACTTTTTCTCGTCAGCGTCCTCGTGGCAGGAGATCAGCGGCTCCTGCGTGAGCGAGAGCAACGGGGTTTCGGGCGAGGCCAGCACCAACTTTGCCAGTGGAACGGCACCGGCGAGAGTGCCGCGGGAGTCGACCAGGTAAATCGTGCTCACGGTTTCGACCCCACCTTCGAAATGGCGCAATGCTTCGACCGCATCTTTACTCAAGGCGCTGACGCCCACCGCGAGGTAATCCGTGTTCATGCGGCCGGCGGCAGTGTTCTCCTTGTGCTCAAGGAGTTCGACCATCTCCTTGCGCTCTTGCGGACCCATCTCCTGCAAGATGTCCGCTGAAGTTTCCTCGGGCAGGTCGGCGAGGAGGTCGGCGGCCGCATCGGGATCCATTTCTTCGACGATCTCGGCGGCGCGGTCGGAGTCGAGCGATTCGACAATCGCCTTCTGCACTTTGGGATGGACTTCTTCGAGAGTCTCGGCTGCAACTTCCTCGTCCAGGGTTTCGAAGACGGCTTCGCGTTCATTGGGAGCGAGTTCTTCGACGATGTCGGCAATGTCCGCAGGATGCAGGCGAGCCAGGCGCTCGTGGGATATTTTCAGCTTCACGCGGCGGGCGGGGTCGATTTCGATGAGATCGACAAAATCCCACGGGATCAGGCGCTCGGGAATCTGGTTCAGCAAAGCGTGCAGGGCAGCAATCGGAACCACGCCTTTGAGCAGACGGCGGATGGCCCCTCGCGCACCCACATCCACCGAGCCGACTCTGAGGGTGGGGTGCTGCGTGCCGGGATCCTGATGCAGGTCGACGTCGTTTACGCGAACCACTTTGCGGCCGTGAACGTCGATGATTTGCTGGTCGAGCAGATCGCGCGCCAGGAGAAACAGGCCTTCGGAGCCGTCCGCAATGGGCCACGCCGAAAGTTCGCTATCGATGCGAAAGCCGCCATTGATCGAATTCACCGCGCTGAAGGGCATGACGCGATCGCCATTTTTAGTGCGGACGATTACGATGGCGATGCGGGCGCGGTCTTCCTGGGGTGCGACCGCGAGCTCGCGCACACGTCCGACTTGACCGCCAGACGGCTCAAAGACGGGCAGACCGAGCAATTCGGTGAGAGCAAGCGCGGACATCGCTCTGAGAGGATATCCAACTGCGGCGCCGGAAGCCAGAACGCTTTTGCTTATTTTTGCCGCCTACGGTGTCTAATGTGAAGTTGGGGCGCGGGCGGGGCGGGAACGATGGTGGGTTTGAAAGGTCTTCAAGAATGAGCGCTACACCTTGCGTGAAGAGAATCAGCCCCATGCTGGCGGTCGCCAATATGGAGGAAACGGTCGCCTTTTACCAGAATGTGTTGGGATTCAATTCCACGATGAAATCGCCGGAGTATTCCATCGTGGAGCGTGATGGCCAGACTATCCACTTCATGAAGGCGGCTTCAGAAGAAGTCATGAAATGTGTTCGGGGCCATGCCGAGATATATGTCGAGGTTCGCGGCATCCATTCTTTGTGGGAGCAGGTGAAAACCTTCAAGGACCGGTATCACGTGAGAGACTTATTTGACCGGGAGTATGGAATGACCGAGTTCCATATCACGGATCCCAACGAATGTCTGGTGTTTGTGGGAGAGCCAACGTCTGAATCGAATGCCGCAAAGTAGCGCGTTGACATTTCCACAGGGGCAGGGCAAACTACCAAATCCGCTGGTTTGGGCTTTTTCGCGGGCGCGCGGTGAAGGCGCGGTAGGCGAACCCGAGGTAGCGGATGTTTAGGGTCTGTGGGCTGGCTCATAAAACATTGCCATGACCGAACTCCGCGTCTCTTATACGCTCGATTCGACGCTGGAATCCGTCGATAGCGCCGAGCAAACGGCCAGCCGCATCGCGGCCGAAAGCGGATTCGACGAGGATGTGGTCATGCAGATTTCGATGGCAGTGCGTGAAGCCGCCGTCAACGCCGTGCTGCATGGCAATGCCTATGATCCAGAGAAGAAGGTAAAGCTCGATTTCGAACGGACCGGCAACGACCTGGTCATCACCATTCGCGACCAGGGCAAAGGGTTAGATCTGGCCAGGATTCCCGATCCATTGGCCCCGGAGAATCTTTTGAAGACTTCGGGCCGGGGAATTTTTTTAATCCGCTCGTTCATGGATGAGGTGCAAATTCACCCTTCCCAGACGGGCACGGAAATTAAACTCGTAAAACACGTCCACGGACCATCCGCGGACGTTAAGGAGGCTTCTCAGTGAGCATGAAGACCAGTACTCGTCAGGTTGATGGCGTCACCATCGTAGATTGCAGTGGCCGTATCACACTTGGTGAGGGCAGCGTGACGCTGCGCGACACGGTGCGCGAACTGCTTTCCAAAGGCCAAAAAAAGATTCTGCTGAACCTCGGCGACGTAACCTATATAGATTCCTCGGGGATTGGGGAGCTGGTCAGCGCCTTCACTACGGTTCGCAACCAGGGCGGCGAACTCAAACTGTTGAACTTGACCAAGAAAGTTCACGACCTGTTGCAGATCACAAAGCTCTACACCGTCTTCGACGTGCGCGATGACGAGGCGAGCGCCGTGAAGTCGTTCAGCTAGAGCGTTTCATTTGCTTTTCGTGATGAAGGGCCGGCGCTAGTCGAGGCCGGCCTTTTGAACGCCCTCCGCTCGGGGCTGGCGCAACCTAACCCTCTAAACTATTTTTCTGGGGCCCGATCAAGCTTCTCCTGACGACAGTGGCAGGCGGCCGTTTCCGGGAATGGCACTGTTTTCAGAGTTGCGACCTAAGAGTGAAAATGAGTGGCCCAGCCTTCAGCGTTGCCAATAGCGAAAGTTTTTGTGACAATGGAACACCCCGGCCCTATTTCGGGAAACTTCCGCTGTTTTTCTCGGCTGATTTGATCTTTCCCCACTGTCCACACCATACAATCGTCGTGTAGCAGACCACCCTGGCCGTTATTTCTGTGCTCATTTCATCCGCAGAGCTTCGCAGTGGATTCCGCAGGCACATCCACGAAGCCCTGTTTCTGACATTGCTCTTCCCTACCTTTGCTGCGGGCGCGGATTGCATTTCGATTAGCGAAGCTCGCCAGCATCTCGGCGAAGACCAATGTGTGACCGGCAAAGTGCTTCGCGTGAAACATGCCAGCCGGGGTGTCACCCTCTTCGATTTTTGCCAGGATTCGATGGTGTGTCCGTTTACAGTGGTCGTCTTTCCGCATGACCTGAAGCGCGTCGGAGATGTTAGCCAGCTACAGAATCAAATGATCGAGGTTCACGGCCGGCTAAAAGAATACGACGGACGGGCTGAGATTGTTTTGCAGCAATTAAAACAACTCGGCGGGGATGGCCTGCTGATCCCGGCTTTGCCCAAGAATTACGACGTGGAAAAGAAGGGCCACTACAGCGCTGGGACGTTCAGCTTGCCCGGAAAGTCTTCCGCAGCCTACAAGAAAAGACAGCCAGCGAAGATTCCGATCGATGTGCCGCCCGATGGGGATGCGGTGGAAAATCCGAGTTTGCCGCAATAATTTTGCATCGGGATCGATCGTTGGAACTCCTCGAAGCATTTCGGCCCTACGGAAAACCCTAGGTCCTTCGACTTTGCAGAATCGCTCGCTGTGCGAACCAGTCTGTTCCGCTTAGGATGAGAATCTGTAAATCGCAATCTTGGGTACCGGAGCCTGGTTACACCATTCCTTTTCTCAAGTCTTCCAGCGGATAGAATGTGCCCCGCCAGACTACCCCGCCGCGTGCCAGAGTCAGGATCATGGAACGCAGCAAGATATACACAAAGAGCGCCGCTCCGATGGGATGTAGAACAAAATAATATGCCGGAACGTCGGACTCCCACGACATTCCCACGTAAATGCCGAAGATAGAGGCCAGCGCCACAGCGTAGGGCAGGCGCGCCCATCCGTGGGCAAACCAGATTCCCAAAAAGGGTGTGAGATTCAGGAACGCCAGCGCAAATGCGGACAGCAGTAAGCGCCACCACTGAAACGACAACACGGCAAAGAAATTCTTGGTCAGGTTGTTTACCATTCCCATGGCGCCCTTCACCCACCGCAGCGAAATCAAATCCGCGCCGTAGACGTTGCGCTGGGCGTATCCAGCGTTCTTGACGATTTTGCCCAGCTTCATGTCGTCCAGCACTTCGAAGCGAAGCGCCTCGTAGGTACCGACGGCGTCGTAAACGCGGCGCCGGATCAGGTTAAATGCGCCTACGCCAATGTGGTCTTTGGACTTTGGATCAGCTACTTTCCATGGGCGATGACCGAAGACAAAAAGCGTCTGAAAGAAGGCGACCATTATTCGCTCGCCCGGACCCTCCATGATCATGCGAGGAAACAAAACGAGGTGGTCGGCGCGCTCGGCCTCCGCATAGGCCTGTGCCCGGGTCAACACGTCGGGGCGGAAAAGTACGTCGGCGTCAGTGAACAGCAGCCAGTCTCCGTTGGCCTGATTGGCTGCGCTCCACATGGCGTGAACCTTGCCTAACCAACCATGCGGCAACTCAGTGACGTGAATGATTTTCAATCGGCCGACAGCTTCTGGAGTTGCGGCAACCCGATCCATCACATCGCCCGTGCGATCGGTCGAGCGATCGTTCACGGCGATCACTTCGTAGTTGTCGTAGTCAATTTTCAGCATCGTAGAAAGGGCCGCGGCGACATTTTCTTCTTCATTGCGCGCGGGAACAATAATGCTGACGCGGGGATTTCCGATCGGCGTAGCTGGCTTGCGATCCCATTCAGGCCGTGAGATGTCCGCAACCTTCGGCATGCCAAGAGCTGCATCGAGCAGGCGGGAAAACCAGACGAGAGCGAGGATGCAGCCGATGGTCCAATGAAAAACGGCCGAGTGACTCACTACCCAATGAAAATGAGTCATCCCGGCTGGCCGTCGACGCGTACTGCGGGAGCGAATCTCATGCCGTAAAACAGTATGGCAGACGAAACAGCCATTGCAATCACGGGCAAAATGAAAGCCGCTTCGAGCGAACGGCGGTCGGCGACGTATCCCATAAGTGTGGGCGAGGGAACGTCGCCCAAAAGATGAAAGATAAAAATATTCACTGCGATCGCAGTGGCGCGGATATGCGCGCCGACGGAGTTCACCAGCGCCGTGTTAAGAGGCGAGGTGTTGAGCAGAAGAAGAAACGCCGCGACCGAGATGGCGGGCAGCATGAGCGGTCCCTTGTTGAATAGACCGACGATCATAACGGGCACACCGAGACCCATGCTGACCGCGGAAACGAAATAGTACGAACTTTTCATGCGGGGCAGCAAGCGATCGCCGAGCCAGCCTCCGATGAGGGATGCCAGAATGCCGTCGACGACCACGATCTTGCCGAATATTAGATTCGCCGATTCGAGACTGTAGCCCCGCACTCGAGAGAGAAAAGTCGGCATCCAGACTTGGATTCCCCCCAAGGAAAACGTTCCCGCCGCCATCCCGAGGGTGACCATCCAGAATGCCGGGTTGCGGGCCAAGCCTCGGATGGTTCCGCGCTCGGCCGTCTCCTTCAACGAGTCAAACTGGCCGCGCGGCGGTTCGGGAATGAAGAGCAGCGCGAGCGCAAGTAGGAAGCCAGGGAAGGCCGCGATATAAAAAGGAAAGCGCCATCCATGATGAGCGCCGAGCGTACCGCCGAGCAAGTACCCTGCGGCCGTGCCCACCGGAATCGCAAGATAAAATATGCCGAAAATGCGCCCGCGTTGGCTCTCGGGAAAAAGATCGGCGACGAAAGTCGGGGCGATCGTAACGAACGTGGCTTCGCCGATTCCCACCAGGGTATGCCGAACCAGCAACTCCCAATAAGTGTGAGTAATTGCGGTCAGCAGCGTAAGACCGCTCCAGAAAACGGCTCCCAGAATAATGATTGCCTTGCGCGAATACCGATCCGCGAGGGGCCCGGTAAATGGCGCGGCGACCATGTAAAAAGCGAGGAACGCGCTGGTGAGATATCCAGCCTGCGCGTTGCTGAGATGGAATTCGCTTTGCACCAGCGGCTGCACCGCAAACAGAACGGAACGATCGATGTAGTTGAGCAGGTTCAGCGCCGTGAGAAGAGTGAGCGCCGTCCAGGGATAAAGTTTCGTCGGGGTCACTTGGCGAAGGAATATATCATGAGGCGGACAGGGGCACTGTGAATTGTTGCTGACAGCCTCCAACCGTCAAATAATAACGCTTGACGTTATTAACGACATTCGTTATTATAGGGCAATCTGGTTAGAAGCTTCGCAAGCCGGGAGACGGAAGAAATCTGGCAAACCGGCAAGACTCGAGGCTCTCCTCCCGCGGACGTGACTAAACGAAAACTTGCGATGCTCGACGCGGCTTTTGAACTTCACGACTTGAAGTATCCTCCCGGCAATCGGATTGAAAAACTACGCGGCGACCGGCAAGGGCAATACAGCATTCGCATCAACGACCAATATCGGATCTGTTTTGTTTGGCGCGATCACGACGCTTACGACGTGCAAATAACGGACTATCACTGAGAGAAGAACGTGGCTGATGAAGCGAGGCGATAATGAGTGTTGTTAGAAAAGGCGCGCCCAATTGGAGAATTCATCCCGGCGAGATTTTGCGGGAGGAATTTCTGAAGCGCATGGCGATCACAGCGTACGCGTTAGCAAAGCGGCTTCGCGTTCCGCCGCCGCGCATTAATGACATTGTTCTGGAACGACGCGGCATCACCGCCGACACCGCGCTGCGATTGTCCCGGTTCTTCGGAACCACGGAGCAGTTTTGGCTGAACCTGCAGGATGCGTACGATCTCGGGCGCGCGAAAGCTGAATTGGGTAAAGAATTAGAGCTGATCGAACCATTGCGAGCGGACGCGAACCTATAAACTATTTTCGAGCTTTCCCTTTAGGTCTCGGCCACCGGGCCACAATCACGGTCGAAATTCCGCCGCGCGGGCGAAAATCTCCTTTGACTTCAGCCCACACCGGGCGCGCCCAACGCACCACGTCATCCAGAACACGGTTGACGATGTTTTCCTGAAAGATGCCTAAGTTTCGGTAGGCCTGCAAGTATTCCTTCAGAGATTTCAATTCCAGGCAGTGTTTGTCGGGCATGTAGCGGATGCTGAGCACGCCGAAGTCGGGCAAGCCGGTTTTCGGACAAACCGAAGTAAACTCCGGATCATCCACGACGATTTCGTATCCGGCAAACTGATTTGGCCAAGTTTCGATCTCGGGAAATCGGGCATCCAAGCCTGCCTGGGCGTGTTGCGGCGTATAGCGAGGCTGTCGGGGCATGCTCACATTGTAATCATCAGGCCAGCCAAACTGCCAAGTTCCGCAACGATTTGCGCTTCATCAGTTAAACTCCCGCATCTAATTGGATGGTTCGCAAGCAGTTTCCAAGGCCGGTCGGTGATACATTTATGCGTTCAGCAATTGCGTCATTAAATGACAATGGCGGACGGTAATACCAGCTTCGTGATGCGGCATCGCTGGATTGTGACCACGGTCGCGATCGTCGCAGCGGTAATCTTGCTCGCTTCTTTTATGTCTCGTGAGCCCGCCGTGCCGGTGCGCGCGGTAACCGCGCAGCTGGGCACGATTCGCAGCATCGTTTCGACGAACGGCAAAGTCGAGCCTTTACAGAACTTCGAGGCTCACGCCCCGGTTGCCACCACGGTGAAAAAAATCCTTATTCGCGAGGGTGATCACGTCAAGAAGGGTCAACTGCTGGTGGAATTGAACGATGCCGAAGCCCGCAGCCAGGCGGCTCGAGCCCAGGCTCAAGTTCTATCGGCAGATGCGGGTTCAAGCGATGTCCAACGAGGTGGGAACCGCGAGGAAATTCTCACGCTCGAATCGCAAATAACGAAGGCGCGTACCGACTCCGACACAGCGCAGCGCAATCTCGATGCCTTGCGGCGTCTGCGGCAAGAGGGTGCGGCTTCTCCCGGTGAGATTAAGAATGCCGAGGATCAGGTCAAACGAGCCAATGCGGATCTCGACCTTCTTCTCGAAAAACAAAAGAAGCGCTACTCGCAGCAGGAAGTTGCCCGCGTAGACGCCCAAAAAACCGAAGCCGAAGCCGCTTACACCGCGGCCGAAGATGTACTGAAGCAGTTGAATATCCGGGCCCCATTTGACGGCATCGTTTACTCGCTGCCAGTGCAGGCGGGCGCATACCTCAACCCTGGCGATATGGTGCTGCAGGAGGCGGATTTGTCCAAGGTCCGGGTGAGGGCCTTTGTGGATGAGCCCGACGTGGGCCGTTTAGCGGTCGGAGACAAAATCGAAGTCACCTGGGATGCGTTGCCGGAGCGAACGTGGGAAGGCACGGTCAGCGTGGTTCCGGCAGTCATAAAGTTGCACGGCGCTCGGAATGTCGGAGAGACGACCTGCGTAGTCGATAACAAAGATTTCAAATTGGTTCCCAACGTCAATGTCGGCGTCACGATCGTCACGGCCGAACATCGCGACGTCCTCACCGTGCCCCGCGAGGCGGTGCGTCAGGATGACAGTAAGCCTTACGTGTACGAAATCGTGAATAATGAACTGCAGCGACGCTACGTACAGACCTCCATTTCGAATCTCACCAAAGTGGAAGTTACGGGAGGGCTTTCGGAAAACGCTTTAGTCGCGCTCGGTCCCACTAATTCGAAGCCGCTACGAAATGGCTTGGCCGTGAAGGTTGTCCGTTAAGTTCGAGCCTGCGAAGTTTCCGCTTGATCTCGCCTGGTCTTCATTTGGTTTTGGAAAAGAATTCGAGATAAACCAGGACACACACCACCCACGCCGCCACGATAATCGCGACCTTTTTTAGCAATGACATGATGAAAGAAAGTTTACCCCGTTTTCAAGCCCAGCGGTATACATCGAAAAGCACACCCTTGGCGCCGTTCTGAAATCGTAGTATCTCAGAGAGAATAATACCTGCCCTTGCAAGTGTTGTCCGTTTCGCCCTCATTTACAATCGTGGTTCTGACTCTCATAACTGGAGATGAAGATATGAAACCTGTTTCCGCTCGTCCGTCAAGGCTCTCCCTTCTTTTTCTCGCCCTGATTTGTTTCTGCGGGAATCTTTCGGCCGAACATGTGCCGCTCAAGAAAGTGGTCGAGTTGGCGCTGGTCCATAGCACCACGATGGAGTCTTCTCACATCGATGAGCAGCGCGCCTTTGCCTCTTACTTGGAAGCCCGCAACCAGTATTTGCCGCAATTAACGGTGGGTTCAGGGCTGGGTAAATCATATGGTTATCCGCTCACCCTGGAAGGCTCGGCTCCCTCGATCGTCAACACCACGGCGCAGTTTGCGCTGATCAATCCATCCTTACGCGACTTCGTGCGCGCTGCCCGAGTTGAGGTTGACGAAAGCACCGCGCAAACGAAAGATCAGCGCAACCAGGTCATTCAGGATACGGTCTTGAGCTACGCCGAACTCAGCAAGTGGGAGACGCTCATGAGCCACCTGAGTCATCAATACGAGGACGCGCTCAAAATGGAGCAGATCGTGAACGAGCGCGTTGGAGCGGGAGTGGACAATCCGTTGAACCGGAATCAGGCGCGGCTCAGCGCCGCTCGAGTTTACCTCCATATTTCGCAAGCGCAAGGCGCAATCGATGTACTGCGCAATCGGCTTTCGCAATTGACCGGCCTTCCCGCTGCAGCAATCGAAACTGTGCCGGAGTCGATTCCGATGTTGCCTGAAGTGAAGCCGGAGGACAATCTCGCGTCGAAGGCTGCGCAAGATAACCCGCTGATCGAGATCGCCGACATCCGTGCCAGCTCTCTTGCTTTGCGGGCGCGCGGCGAACACAGGGCCATGTGGCCCAGCGTGGATTTTGCGGCGCAGTATGCGCTGCTAGCCACATTCAACAATTACCAACAGTTTTTCCGGCAAGGCAGCTTTCAACAAAATAACGCGACGGTTGGTGTGGAGATCCGATTTCCTTTCCTGAATCCTCCGCAGCATGCCCGCGCGCAAGCTGCCGATGCAAGCGCGCTGCATGCAAAGAAGGATGCAGAGGCCACCAGGAACCAGGTATCCGAACAGACATTGAAGCTGCAACGTTCAGTTCAGCAACTCGCCGCCGCGCAGCAGGTTGTCGATCTGGAATACCAGATCGCCCAATCGAATCTCGACGCCACGCAGGTTCGCGTGGATGCCGGCGGCGCGACTGTGCACGACCTGGACGATGCCCGCAACCAGGCGAACGAGCGCTACGACGCGCTGCAGGACACGAACTTTGAACTGGAGCGGGCGCGCATCAGCCTGCTTCGCGTCACGGGAGAATTGGAAGCCTGGGTGGGCGTGGGTAAATAGGCAACAAGAACAAAGCATCAACCACATAGGACACAACGTCACACAAAGCAAGATCGGCACGCCGCCCCCTTTGTCTAACTTCGTCTCCTCTGTGGTTAAAGGGGTTTTCGTATCTAGCCGGCGCACCCTCCATTTCGAGCCCCGATTTCGCTGTTGGGCGCATCAAACCATCCATTCACCGTAAGGGCTTTGCAGTCCAGAGATGAAGCTATTAGACTGGTTCCAATAGACTTATCAGGAATTGTGTTCCATACGCTGGCCCGAAGGCAGCAGGTACTTGAAGTGTACCTGGGCTCGGGATAAACGCGGCGAAAATGTTAATATAGAGCTACACACAATATGCCATTAAAGACATTGTTTCTGAACCCGCCGTCGTTCGAGAATTTCGATGGGGGAGCCGGTTCGCGCTGGCCCGCCACGCGTGAGATTGAAAGCTATTGGTATCCGGTTTGGCTGGCTTACCCCGCCGGAATGCTGGAGGGTTCGCGCTTGCTCGATGCCCCTTCGCATCACGTCTCCGCCGAAGAAACCATCAATATCGCGCGCGACTACGAATTCCTGGTGCTGTTTACCAGCACCCCGGGGTTTCCCGGCGACATTCGGTTGGTGAAGAAAATCCGGGAAGTAAATCCCAAGATCAAGATTGCTTTCGTTGGGCCGCACGTCAGCGTGCTGCCGGAACGGTCGCTGAAGGACTGTCCGGAGATCGACTTCGTCGTCCGCAAAGAATTCGATTTCGCTGCATACGAGTTTGCTAACGGCAAGTCACTGGAAGAAATTCTCGGGATCTCATACCTGAAAAATGGATCGGTCGTGCATAATCCGGATCGTCCCGAGATTCAGGATCTTGATTCCCTGCCCCATGTAACGGACGTCTATCGCCGCGACTTGGACGTGACCCGCTACAACGTGCCGTTTCTGCTTTATCCCTACGTTTCGCTGTACACCACGCGCGGCTGCCCGGCGCAGTGCACATTCTGCCTGTGGCCGCAGACTCTGAGCGGACACCCCTGGCGTAAGCGCTCCAGCGACGACGTAGCTCGCGAAATGGCCAAGGCGAAAGAATTCTGGCCCGACGTTCGCGAGTTTTTCTTTGACGATGACACCTTCAACATTCAGAAGGTCCGGACCATCGAGCTGTGTTCCAAGCTGAAGCCTCTGAAGCTCACCTGGTCCTGCACTTCGCGTGTGACCACCGATTACGAAACTCTCAAGGCGATGAAGGAAGCGGGCTGCCGTCTCTTGATCGTGGGGTACGAGTCCGGTGACCAGCAAATTCTCAAGAACATTAAGAAAGGCGCCACGGTCGAGCGCGCCCGGCAATTCACGAAGGATTGTCACAAGCTCGGCTTGGTGGTTCACGGCGATTTCATCCTCGGATTGCCCGGTGAAACTCACGCCACCATTCGCAATACCATCGCTTTCGCCAAAGAACTGGACGTCGAAACGATTCAGGTTTCCGTCGCCCACGCTTATCCCGGAACCGAGCTCTACGATTACGCGGTGAAGAACGGCTTCATGGTCGGCGACAACAAAATGGTGGACGAGGGCGGACATCAACTCGCCCACATCCAGTATCCCGGCCTGCCGGCGGACGACATTCTCGAGGCCGTCCATCAGTTTTACGACGAATATTATTTTCGGCCGAAGGCCGTCTTCCGCATCCTCAGGAAAGCGGCATTCAACAGCGTCGACCGCAAGCGTCTCTACAAGGAAGCAAAAACCTTCCTCAAAGTGCGCGCCATGCGCCACAAGTGGGTTAAGGACAAACGCGACAAGGACGATTCCGCTGCGGCGATCGCGCCCGCCAAGGCTTAATGTGGACACAGGCGTCCTCGCCCGTGTTGCAACTTCACATTTCGTCAGAGCCCGCTTAGGATAACCATAGTGTGACCTTTCGCAAGTATCTGGTGCTGGCTGGGGTGTCGCTCTGTGCATCCATCGGCGATTCGCTGCTCTCCCGGGGCATGAAGCAGTTGGGCGGCATCCCGCTGAATCATTTCTCTGATTTAATCCTCGCAGTTTTAAATCCCTCAGTCGCATTGGGCATTCTGCTTTTGCTGGGTTTCTTCGCTTCCTACATGACCGCCCTGTCGTGGGCCGATCTGACTTACGTTCTTCCCGCAACTTCGCTCGGCTATGTGCTGCTTACTTTGATTGCGAAGTTCTATCTGCACGAGACGGTGACCACCTCGCGCTGGATTGGCGTTCTCCTAATCTCGGCTGGCGTTGGATTCGTCACGCAAGGACCGGCTTTGACCCAGCATCCAGCAGAAGCGCAGAAATGCGACTCGGCTTCAGCGGGGAGCCAACGATGAAGCAAGCCTACGCGTGGAGCGCGATTGCCGCCATCGTGTTAGCGTCGACCACCGGCGACGTTCTTCTGTCTCGCGCCATGAAGCAGGTCGGAGATGTAGGCGAACTCTGGCAGCGGAGCGGCTTGTGGATGGTGCTTGGACGAGTCCTGCGCAATCCGAACTTTCTGCTTGGCTTCCTCGCCATGACGACAGCTTTCTACAGCTTGCTCTTCGGACTGTCCTGGGGCGACGTCAGCCTGATCGGACCGGCATCGGCGGCTCTGACCTTTGTGACCAACGCGATCGCCGCCAGGATTTTTCTTCACGAACGAGTCGACCATCGCCGTTGGATGGCTGCCCTTTTGGTGGCCGGCGGCGTGTTGCTGCTGGCCGCCTAATCTCCTCGCGTGTCGCCGCGATAAGGTACACCATAACCAAAAGTTCCCCCCCCACACCGCCCGCAGCTTTCATGCTTACAGCAACGTGCGCTAGAATGGCTACCCATATGACGGGGAGGTAATTCAGTGGCAATCGACATGGAAAGACTCAATGCGTTTATCGGCCGGTTCGTCGGCGATCTGGGAGCGGCGGTCCACGCTGGGATGGTGGTTATCGGGGAAAGACTTGGTTTGTACAAAGCACTGGCCGCACATCCGATGACCTCAACCGAGCTCGCGGCCAAGACCAGAACCGATGAGCGCTACGTACGGGAATGGCTCGCGTCACAGGCGGCGGGCGGCTACGTCACCTATGACGAGAAGACGAACAAGTTCAGTCTCAGCGAGGAGCAGGCTTTCACCCTGGCGAACGACGATAGCCCAGCCTATCTCCCGGGAGCCTTTCAACTGGCTTTGGGATCGCTCGCGGCTGTTCCGCGCATCGCAGAGTCATTTCGCAATGGCGCAGGCATGGGTTGGGGTGAACACGATGACGACGTATTCCACGGTTGCGAAAAATTCTTTCGCCCTGGTTATGCCGCCAATCTGGTGAGCTCGTGGATTCCAGCGCTGCACGACGTGAAGGGAAAGCTCGAGGCGGGGGCGCGCGTCGCCGACGTGGGGTGTGGCAAAGGCTCGTCCACCATGCTAATGGCCAAGGCGTTTCCCAAGTCCCACTTCTTCGGATTTGACTACCATGATAAATCCATCGAGGCTGCGCGCGAGGCAGCTAAGCGCGAGGGGATAGCTGACCGCGTCACCTTCGGGGTCGCCAAAGCCAAAGAGTTTCCGGGAAAAGACTATGACTTCGTAACGGTCTTCGATTGTTTGCACGACATGGGTGACCCCGTCGGCGCTGCAAAACATGTCCGAAGCTCGTTGACCAAGGATGGCACTTGGATGATCGTGGAACCATTTGCCAACGACGAATTGAAGGATAATCTGAATCCGGTCGGCAGGGTCTACTACTCGTTCTCAACCTTGCTTTGCACGCCTTGTTCGAGGTCGCAGGAGGTGGGGCTGTGCCTGGGCGCGCAATCCGGAGAGGCTCGTATCAGAGACGTGGTAACCTCGGCCGGGTTCAGCCGTTTTGACCGAGCCACGGAGACACCTTTCAACATAGTTTACCAAGCCAGACCGTGAACCGAAGCACAGTCACCTTCAATCTCTACACAACCGCATAAATCCGCTCGGGCGCAAGTTCGGAACGAGAAATGAGGCATCTTTTATTCCCGTAGATCGGGCCACAAACTCCGCGGTCACGTATCCGCTGCGCACTGCGCCTTCCATGGTCGCGGGCCATCCGGTCGCGGTCCAGTCTCCAGATAGAAAGACTCTGGGCCATACTGTCTCGGGTCGAGGACGGTAGGTGTCCACGCCGGGCTGAGGCGAATAGGTCGCGTGGACTTCCTTGATCACCGTCGACTTCACCAGATTCGCATCTCTCGCCCTGGGGAAAAACTCGCGCAGTTCGGCCAGTGCTAGCTCAATGATTTCCGCTCGCGATTTCTCGACCAGCGTCTTCGACGAACTCACAACCAGTTCGACATAGCTGCCATTTGCCTCAGTGGCTAAAGCCCGTTCTTGCCTCGGTGCGCTGGCGGCCCGACTGAAGTCGTGCCCTTCCCTTTTTGCTTCGTCCGACGAACGAACTCGCGGTGCAGCCGATAATATTTTCGACTTGTGAAACATCCATTGGATGGTTCGATCGAGTAAGACGGCGTGATCGAGGTCTGTGATCTGACGATCGAACCAGAGATGGATACCGGTGATCGGTGAAGTCTCGAATCGTGCTAAGACTTGCCGCAGCGGGTCCGCATCCGAGGTGTGCGGAAGTATCTTGGATAGGACATCAAAGGGAACGGCGAAGACAGCGAAATCAAAACTCATTTCCTCGCCCGCCGTGAACAGTTTCACTGTACCCGGCTCAGCCAGAAAAGATTCGACGCCGCTACGCAAGCGGATTTCGCCGCCGCGAGCAGTAATATAGTCTCCGGCCACGCTATATAGTTCGGTCAAAGGCACGATCGGCACGCCCATGCGTCCGGCTGCGGCCGATTTCATAAACGATTCCCGCACCACCTGCGCGGCATACGACACTGACACTCGATCAAGCTCCTCGTTCAACGCGCTTATTAGCACCGGCTTCCAGAAACGCTCGATGGCTTGCTTCGTCTGGCCGTGACGGCGCAGCCAGGTCAAGAATGAGTCTCCAGAATCTTGCGGTGTTGCTGGAGCAAGCAACGCCATTGCATACGCAATGGAAAGCTTGTCCGAAAAATTCAGACAATCCGCGCGCAGGAACGCAAGCGCATTATGCAGCGGCGCAGGCAGGCCCGATGGCTCCATTACCGACTCGCGCCCGCCCGGCTCAAGAAAAGTCAGTCGGTCGTACCAGCGGATTTTATTTTCGACGCCCAGCCGTTCGTAGAATTGAATCAGATTTGTGCAGCAGCCAAGCAGCACATGCTGGCAGTTGTCCACGACCTCGCCGGTGCCGGGATGCTGATAGGAAGAGGCGCGTCCGCCGAGATAAGGCCGGCGCTCAAACAGTGTCACGCGAAAGCCGCTACTGGCAAGGGCGCAACCGGCGGCGAGCCCGGCCAACCCGCCTCCAACCACCGCTACTCGGGGGTTTTGCAAGGGGAGCGCGTTCATCAGGACAAGCGCTTCAGGAAGCCCTGAACCAGAATAGAGAGCTTCTCGCGCACGGTCAGGCTGACCTTGGCGCTGAAAACGTCGTAATCACGCTGCGCAATCTTTTCCAGTAGGCGCCGGTAAATGGTCATCAGCACCCAAAGCGCTGGCTGGCTGTCTTCTTCGACGAGCGGAATGAGTTCGTCTCCGGCTCCATAATATTCGCGGGCACGATCGGCTTCCATCGCCAACAGCGGCCGAAACACTGTCGGATCGGAGACCGAATCGAATGCGGAGAGCGAAATTCCAAACTTGTTTAAATCTTCTTCCGGCAAATAAACGCGGCCCATGCTGGCATCTTCTTTTACGTCTCGGATGATGTTGGTGAGTTGAAACGCCAGCCCCAGACGCTCAGCCAACGGTTCAGCCGCGGGATCGCGATAGCCGAACACATGAATGCAGACTAGTCCAACCACTGAAGCCACTCTGTAGCAATATTGATACAGGTCGTCAAAAGTTCGATAGTGAACGCTCAGAGCAAGAGGCACGGGCGACGCGGTCGCGGACATTTCATTTGCACTGGGTCCGCCCTCGACATCCATTGCGGTGCCATAAGCCAACTGATCGAGCAATCCAACTCGAATGTTGTAGCGGCGTTGTGTGTCGCTTAGCGCCAGCAGCACGGGTTCGTCGGTCGGATGGCCAGATTGAGCGCGGTGGAGAGCATCGAGCCACGCCGTTAGTTTCTGCCGCCGGTCGTATTGCGACAAAGATTCATCGTCGGCGATATCGTCACAGCGCCGCATAAAGGCATAAACCGCGCACAGAGCCTGGCGCTTGGCCCGCGGCAATACCAGAAATGCGTAATAGAAGTTCTTGGCCGACGAACGCGTAATGCTGCGGCAGACCGAGTACGCCACCGCGAGCTGCGATTCGGTGGGAGCGAAAGCTGCGGGAGCGGGCTGAGCCGCCGCGCTCATATCCGTTTTCCCCACAACAACTTTCCCCAAGCCACGCGCGCTACCAACGCCAGCTTGCGCGACTTCGAAATCGCCGGACGCCGACCCAGGACATTGAATCCCTGAGCTTCGATGGCATTCAGAATCTCCTGCCCGCCACGGCTGAACAACTCGATATCCAGAGCCAATTCGCGATCAACCTTCTGGATGAGCGGCAAACCACGATCAAACCAGTCGCGGGCGCGCTCCACCTGGAAGCGCATCATATCGCAGAAGGCAGACGTGTTGCGTTGCGCCGCAATGTCATCTTCCGTGACTTCGAAACGCCGTAGGTCTTCCTGAGGAAGATAAACCCGGCCGTTGGCATAATCCACGCTGACGTCCTGCCAGAAATTCGCCAACTGCAAAGCCGTGCAGGTGTAATCAGAAAGCTCCTGCCGCTCCGCGTCGCGGTAGCCGCACACATACAGCACAAGACGCCCAACGGGATTGGCGGAGTACCGGCAATAACCGACAACCTCCTCGAACCTGGCGTAACGCGAGATCCTTTGATCCTGCCGGAACGCAGTCAGCAAGTCGACGAAGGTCTGCTTGGGAATTTCGTGTTTGCGCACTGTTTCCGCCAAGGCCACGAAAACTGGATGCCGCGGCACGCCCGCGTAGCATGCATCAAGCTCAGCTTCCCATTGGTCGAGTAATCGCAAGGAAGCATCAGCGTCGCCGACTTCGTCTCCCAGGTCATCAGAGATGCGGCAATAAGCATAAACATTGAAGAAATCCTGCCGCAGCTTCTGTGGAAGAAACCAGGTTGCCACCGAGAAATTTTCGTAATGTGTGCGGGCCAGACGGCGGCAATACTCCTGCGCCTCAGCTTGGGTCGGAGCTTCTTCAGGAATCGCGTACTCAGGCGGAAGACTGCCCCACCCCGGCAAGGCGGAGGAAATGGAAGCAGTCCGGGAGTCGCTGGCAATGGATGACATGGTCCGTTCGGTTAAGCTTCGCCCGCGCGAGCCGCGAGAAATTCCCGCCTAATGCCCAGGAATGATTGCGGTCTTAATATCGCCGTTGCGGTTCAGCATGTGATGGAAAACCTGCTTCAGCGACGAGAGCGGCGCTTCGCCCGTAATGTAATCGGTGGAACGAATCTTCTTTTCGGCAATCAGCGCGAAGGCTCTGCGCACGGTTTCCGGGGTGTGATGGAAGGTCGCTTTCAGCGTAACTTCCGAGTAGTGCAGCCGGTTGGTGTCAAGCTGCACTCTGGTTCCGCTGGCGCAGCCCCCAAAGAAATTAACCGTCCCGCCTTTGCGCACCATGTCAATGGCCATCTCCCAGGCATCGGGGCGTCCCACCGCTTCGACCACAACATCGCTGCCGCGCGCTTCCGAAGAAAGCCTGCGCACCGCTTCCACCGGATCCTTAACCTTCGTGATCTGCACTACTTCATGCGCGCCCATATGCTTTGCCGCCTGCACCTGGCCATCGCGCTTGACCACCGAAATCACATTGCAGCCGACCGCCTTGGCGACTTGCACAAACATCAAGCCAATCGGTCCGCCGCCGATCACGGTAACCGTATCCCCAATCTCGACACCAGTCTCATGCAGGCCGCGCAGCACGCAGGCTAAAGGCTCTACCATCGCGGCTTCTTCGTAACTCACATCCGGCGGGATCGCCAGCATATTAATCTCAACGATCCGCCGCGGGATGCGAATGTACTCCGCATACGCTCCATTGTTGAACAGCAAATCCTCGCAGAGATTCGCCTGATGCTTCGAGCAATAAAAGCACATCTGGCAAGGCGCAGAATTCAACGCCACCACCCGCATGCCTTTCTTAAACCCGCGCACACCCGGACCGACCTCTTCGATCACTCCCGCCAATTCGTGCCCGAACAACGCCGGAGGCACAATCATCCGCGCGTGGTACCCGCGTTGGTACACCTTCAAATCAGTCCCGCAAGTCAGGGCGACCTGGACCTTTACCAGCACTTCTCCATCGCCCAGTCGAGGAATGGGAACTCGCTCGATTTTCACGTCCTCTTTACCGTAGAGGACCGCTGCTGTCATCTTTCCGTTCACTCTCTATTTCCTTCCCACGCACCACCCGCTTGAATCACGATCTTCATCGAATCCGGCTGGGGATGGGCCGCCAGCTCCAACGCTTCCACACTGCTCGCCAAAGAAAAGCGGTGACTTATCAAACCTTCCAAATCCATTTCACGACTCATGACAAAACGTGTCGATTCTTCCTGCAGCTCCACCGAAGCGCTATACGATCCCAACAACTTCTTCTCGTCCACGCAAATCGCAGCCGGATCAATCGTAGCTTCCCCGCGCACCGTCTGCGCAAACAACAGCACCCGGCCGCCCGGACGCACCCCATCCATGGCAGTCCGAATCAAGGCATTGCCTCCCACCGCAACAATCGCCGCGTCGGCGCCCCGACCTTCTGTCTGCTCCCGCACCGCTTTCACCGTGTCGGCTCGCGAAGCATCAATCACATCCGTTAAACCGTAGATTTTAGATATTGTAAGCCTCTCGGGATACAAATCGGAAGTAATTACCCTCGCCCCCGCACGCTTGGCCAATGTACTCAATATGATGCCAATCGGACCTTGTCCAATAACAAGAACACTTTCGCCGGCAACAAGTTGCAGGGTCGCGATCCCTTTCATGCAGGTATTTACCGGCTCCACAAAACAGGCTTGTTCGAAGGACACCCCATCCGGAATGCGCACCGTGCCGCCATTCACGATCCAATCCATAACCCGAACATACTCAGCAAATCCGCCGCCTGAAGGCTCGAAGCCCGCCGTACAGCCAACTTTCTTGTAAGTCTCGCACTGCGCAAACGTCTTGTGCCGGCAGTAAAAGCATTCGCCGCACGGGATGTGATGAAAGACTACAACTCGATCGCCCGGGCTGAATGTGCTGACTCCCTCACCAACCGCGGCCACGACGCCGGAGGTCTCGTGCCCGAAGATGCGCGGTGCAGAATGCGAACCGCTCGAGATCTTCTTGAGATCCGTTCCGCAAATCCCGCAAGTGTGTACCCGGATCAGCAACTCACCGGATCCGATCTGCGGCACCGGAACAGTTTCCACCCGCACATCGTTCACCCCACGGTAAACCGCCGCCTGCATGGTAGTCGGAATCGCCCGCTTCGTCTCTTCGATCGTAAGTTGTCCCGCGATTGCCATGTGTCTTTGACTCTGTCACCTCGAACTATCCATCCCCCGCTGGATCCTGTCATCCCGAGCGAAGTCGAGGGACCTTGCGTTTACCGTCAGTCGAACGCCTTAGACATTGGATGCAACTCCCGCCCCGAAACATCCGGCCTTTGAATATACCGCTCAAGCTCAGCACAAAGCGCCCTCGATGCCCTCGCACTATTCCGCGCAAGCTGGAAGACCTTGGACCATAGCCAGGGCCGCGCCCCGACGCTCACCGCAAACGCCATCTCACGAAACCGCCCCTCGCGATCCACAAAGCGATCAACCGCCGGCATGGCAAAAGTACTCTCGTCCGAGATCGCCTTCACCGCCCCGAAGCGCACATCACGCGCCTGCGCGCCACGCGACACTGCCGCAGCTTCCATATCGACTGCCTGCGCCCCGTACGACTCAGCCAGCTTTGCCTTCTGCCCCACACCCGCGACCGCGACAACGCTCAACAGCACTCCACGACCAGTCCCCGTCTCGACGGCGCTGCCGTCCCTGGCATCAACAACGCGACTAGGCGCAAATATCTCGCCCACTTTCATAGCCTGGTCAAGCGCTCCCGCAAATCCAACCGACAGCACCAGCTCGGGCTGGTACATCGCGATCGCAGCTTCGGTAGCGCGTCGAGCCGCATCGGCCCCAATGCCACCGCATACGACCACAGTCTGACCGTCCTCGAAAAACTTGAACCGCCGTCCTTGGTATTCCCGATCAACCCTTCGCCAGCGCTTCACCAGCGGACGCACCTCGCGCTCAAGAGCCGCTACCATTGCGATCTTGGCTGAACCAGACATTACATATAAAACAAGGCAGTCATCCTGAGCGCAGTAGCTGCTTCGCAAAGCGAATCAGCTACGCAGTCGAAGGACCACACTAGGTCGCTTTCCTTTGAAGTCTCAGGCACTCTCGCAACGTATCCCTCATCCAGCCGCATACCCGTTCGCCCGAAACCACTCTGCCGCCCGCCGCAGCGCATCGTCCACTGGAACCACCTTCCATCCCAGTTCGCGCTCAGCTTTTTCGCACGACACAAACATTTTCTTCCGGCCCATGCGCACCGCGTCAATCGTCGCCCGCGGCTCACGACCCAGAATGCGTCCGGTCACAACTTCATCGACAACGCCCGTCGCCAATGCCAACAGATAAGGGACCCGAAGACTCGGCGATGGCAATCCGGTAATCGACGCCAGCTTATCGAGAATCTGCTTCAACGTCAGATTCTCTCCGCCCAAAATATAACGCTCTCCGCTTCTTCCCTTCTCAAGCGCGGCAACATGTCCGCGAGCGCACTCCCTGACATCCACCAGATTGAGACCGGTATCGACGTACGCAGGAAACTTCTTCTTCAGGAAGTCCACGACAATGCGTCCCGTGGGAGTCGGTTTAACGTCCTGCTCGCCTACGGGAGTGCTGGGATTCACCACCACTACATCCATTCCGCCGCGTCCCGCTTCCAGCGCGACTTCCTCGGCCATGAATTTCGACCGTTTGTAATGGCCAATCATGCCGCCAAGCGAAACGGGAGAATCTTCATCCGCGGGATGGCCGTTCGAAGTGAATCCCATGGTCGCGACGCTCGATGTATATACGACGCGCCGCACGTGATTGTTTCGCGCGGCTTCTAAAACCGCCCGCGTACCTTCCACATTCGCCCGGTACATCTGCTCCGGATCCCGCACCCAGAGCCGGTAGTCGGCCGCAACATGAAATACCACGTCACAACCCGCCATCGCCCTTTCAATGGATACCGGATCGCGCAGATCGCCGGTCACCCGATCCGCCCGAAGACCTTCAATATTTCTCGGATCTCTGCTCGAACGAACCAGCAACCGCAGATCGGCACCCTGCTCCGCCAATACGCCGGCTACGTGACTTCCCACGAACCCGGTTGCGCCAGTGACAAA
>Ga0206819_10046_pt1 | contig 46175 bp, 37 predicted proteins | sample Alteio_BWOrgCont_87_FD_152855 | JGI IMG/M metagenome (GOLD analysis project Ga0206819, IMG submission 152855) | Enriched cells from forest soil in Barre Woods Harvard Forest LTER site, Petersham, Massachusetts, United States -... | ecosystem: Environmental > Terrestrial > Soil > Temperate forest >... | reverse complement strand
ATGAGAGCATTTCAGGTTATGTGCATGTTGGATTTCTCCCTGGCTCCACAAACTTGTGAAGAAGGGCCGGGAAGAGGAGGCTCCTCTTCCGCGCTTGATTTCATCTGCAATGCGGCTAATATTCCAGGATGGAAACTTGGCTATCAGACCGAATCCAACTTGACCCGGCGGTTTGCCATGGCAAACCTGTCGTGCGCGGCACCCGGGTGATGGTGGCCAATGTCGTGGGCGCTATTGCCGCCGGGCAATCGCACGTGCAGATTTTGGAAGATTACACCGCGCTAACCGAGGCAGACATCCGGGCGATCCGAGCCCTGTTAATTGAATCTTCGCACACCCTTTGAAGGCGGAAACATCCAAGTTGGTAGCAAATAGGATCGACGAACAATTGAGCCCGGCAGTCATTGCTGCAGAGTTAAACATTACGACACGAGAAGCCATTCAGCATGTATTTGTAGCTATCGGTGAAGGTTTGATTAAGCAGTCAGATTTGTTTTTCATCCTGGCCAACAAATATGCTGACGGAGCATATTTGTTGGATAAACTGACGCTGAATTCGCCGGAAGGGCTGCGCATGATGTTTAAGCAGTGTATTCAAGCGGGTACGTATGACAAATCTTGGGATGCCGATGAGATAGTGCTTTATATTTTATATCGCAGCCGCCGAGTTTATATTGGCGACCTCTATGTATTCCTGGCCGAGTTGGAACGGACACTTCATCAGAAAATTAAATCAATCCTGATCCAGCATTATGGAGCAGCGGAGACGGAATGGTGGACGCGCTTTCGTGAGGAGGATCGTCAGCAATGCGCCTCAGCGAGGCAGAACGATGCTCAATTTAGTGCGCACGAGTATTCCTATACGACGCTCATTCATCTCAAAAAGATATTGGATAAGGAAAAGCTGGTTTTTTGCCGTCATCTTCCACAAGCAGTGGTGATGAACAAAAATGATATAAAGGTATTCCTCGGGGATTTGAATCGCTTGAACAGGATTCGCAATCAAGTCATGCATCCGGTTCGTGAAGAACCTCCGACCGAGGCCGAGTTCGTATTTGTTAAGGAAATGCACAGCAAACTTTGTCGCGATGCATTATGGCGATAAATTTTCGGAAGGGCATTGATGACGCGGGTGGGCCTACTTGCCAAGTGACTATGATGCAACTTGATTTTCCATCCTGTGTATCCTGTTCATCCTGTCGGATTTCGGTTTTTTAATCACCTTGTTCCGGATGAGGACGTGCATCGCCGCATGGTCATCATCGACGGCGGCTCAAACCCGGCGGCCGAACAGCAAAGAACTTTAAGTGTCAGAAATATCCGAGGCAGAAATATAAGACGCCCCACCCCCCTTTGTTGAGCGAAGACCAGCGCTATCATTTTTCTGCCTCCATCTTTCTGACACGCGCTTTTCGTGGAGAAGAACCAAAAGTTTGCATTTGTGATTGCGCTCCCACCGATACGTGGTAATATCAGGCATGTGAGGCGCACCCGCCTTCGCTGCACATCGGAGCGACAGGTATGCGTCTGTTCTTTGAAATTTAGGGGAAAGAGGAGATAGGGCCGTGGAATCATGGATTGAGGCGCATGGCTGCATTTCACGCCAGAAGTTGCAGGTAGTTGCAGGTAGTTGCAGTTTTTTTGGCGTAATAGGCTTGTCCAGTAGCAGCTCTTATGCTGAACGATGCTGTTAAAGCACTGAAATTGGACAGGATGAACAGGATTTACAGGATGGAAAACCAAACGGGCAACAGAAAGAAGGTTTCACCTTTTGGTGATATGGCTACTTGGGCGGCCGTCCATACTGTTCATCCTGTGAATCCTGTCTCAAAAAAAGGAATTCGCCAGCCTGATCCATTTCATGCTATTAGTTTGGCGTGGAAGCGATGAAAAATCGGGAACAAATCACACGGAGATGACGCGGCACTCGTCATTTTGCGCAAGCGATCTTAGCTGGAACGATTCAGTTGGGGATGAGGCTCGCCCTCACCCTAGTCCTCTCCCTCAGGAGAGGGAACCGGGCGTAGGCGCGCTGGAAAAAGCTGCGGCGCGTTCATTCTCGCCCATCGCTGGAAAAACTTCTCCCTCTCCTTGGGAAGAGAGCCGGGGTGAGGGAGAACGTCTCTCTTCAACTGACTCCTTCCGGCTTAGGCGAGACATCGGCCGATGGCGCAATTGTCCATCATTCATTCTGGTTTTCCTGGCCGCGCTTTCCTGCCGGATTTGCGCGGCTGATGAAACCGCTGCCCAACTCGACAAGCGTTTTGAAAGCACCATCAAGCCGTTTTTGCAGATGTATTGCATCTCTTGTCACGGCAAGGAAAAACCCAAGGGGGACCTGGATCTGTCCGGCTATTCCTCCAGGGCGGAAGTCGCCAAGGATGGCCACCGCCTGGAACTGCTGCTCGAACGGCTCCAGGCGGACGAAATGCCGCCGCAGAAGGCCAAGCTGCATCCTTCGGCGCCCGCCCGGCGCCAGGCGATGGACTGGTTTCAAGCCGTGATTAACTTCGAGAAGAAGCAACATGCCGGCGATCCTGGCCTCGTGCTGGCGCGGCGGCTGAGCAACTCGGAATATGATTACACCATCCGCGATCTCACCGGCGTTGACCTGAAGCCGACCCGCGAGTTCCCGGTTGATCCGTCTGACATGGCAGGGTTTGACAATTCGGGCGAGTCGTTGGTCATGTCGCCGGAATTGTTGAAGAAATATTTGGGGGCCGCGCGCGACGTGGCAAACCACATGTTTCTGAAACCCAGCGGCTTTGGCTTCGCGCAGTTTCCGATGCTGGTGGAGACAGATCGTGACAAATTTTGTGTGCAGCAGATCATTGATTTGTATCACCGGCAGGACATTGATTATGCGGATTACTTTCAGGCGGCGTGGTGTTACAAATATCGCGCGACCCTGGGGAAAAAAGCCTCGCTGGCGGACTATGCCGCCGAGCGCAAAGTCAGCGCGAAATACCTGGCGACCATTTGGTCAACGCTGGAAGGTTCCAAAGAAGAAATCGGCCCGCTGGCAAAATTGCAGACGATGTGGCGCCAGCTCCCGCAGCCGCACAAGGGCGAGTGGGACGTCTCGCGCGAGGGTTGCGAGGAGATGCGCAGCTACGTGATTCAGTTGCGCAAGAAAGTTGAGATGCGCTTTCTAAATATCGAAGTGGGCAGGGTTTCTTCGTCGCGCCAGCCGCTTCTCATCTGGAAGAATGTCCAGTACGCCACGCATCGCCGGAATTTTGATCCCGCGCAATTGCAAGTCGGGGGCGAAGTCAAACCCGTGGCCGAGGAGCCGGAGGAGCCCGACACCAAGGACACTTTCGGCCCGGGGCGCACACGGTTGATCCACAATGATCCGGGAGACCCGGATCTCGTCGTGCCTGCGGGACAGCGCACGCGCTGCGAGGCGGCTTTCGGAAAGTTTTGCAGCGTGTTCCCTGATATGTTTTACAAACAGGAGCGCGGGCGGAATTATTTCGATACTTCCCAGGACCGGGGCCGCTATTTGAGCGCGGGCTTCCACAACGTGATGGGTTATTTTCGCGACGACCAGCCGCTTTACGAGCTTATACTTGACGACCGGCAGCAGAAGGAATTGGACGAGATGTGGCTCGAAATGGATTTCGTCGCCTCGACCACCACTCGCATGTACACGCAATTCAGCACCAGCAGCGAGGCGCGTGGAAGGCTGGGGCGCCCGAGGGAAACGGATGAGGACCCCGGATCTGATGACAAGGAAGTCACTTCCGAAGCAAGGATTCGTCATCTCGAAACGAGTTATCTGGCCTTGGCCGAGGGCGGCAGTGAAGTGGGCCTCAAAGCCATCAAGGATTATTTTGACTGGATCAGCGCCACCATTCACGGGGTTGAGAAAGCGCGGGTTGACGCCCAGCCGAGCCATCTGGACGCGCTGCTGCAATTCGCCACCCGCGCCTATCGGCGGCCCTTGTCGCAAGACGAGAAAAAGGATTTGCTGGCCTATTATCAGTCTTGCCGCGACAAAGAAGGGCTGGATCATGAATCGGCCATGCGCGATTGCGTCGTCGCTGTGCTCATGTCACCGGACGTTTGTTATAGGATTGATCTGGTTGAGGGGAACAAAGGAATTCATCCTCTCTCGGACTATGATCTGGCCAGCCGGTTGAGTTATTTCCTCTGGTCGAGCATCCCTGATGACGAGTTGCTGGCTCATGCTGCGGCGGGTGATTTGCACCAGCCCAAAGTCATTGCCGCCCAGGCGCGGCGCATGCTCAAGGACCCGCGCATCCGGGCGCTGGCAGTTGAATTCGGCGGCAACTGGCTTGATTATCGCCGCTTTGAGGGAATCGGCACGGTTGATCTGGAGCGGTTTCCGGTCTTCAACAGCGAATTGAAAGAAGCAATGTTTGAAGAACCCATTCGTTTTCTGGTGGATATGTTCCAAATCAATCGCCCGATTCTCGATTGCCTCTACGCCAACGACACCTTCGTGAATCCCGTCCTGGCCCGGCATTATGGAATGCCAGTAGTTGGCCACGGGACGAATGATTGGGTGCGAGTTAATGATGCCAACCTTTACGACCGCGGCGGCCTTTTGCCGATGGCTGTCTTCCTGACCAAAAATGCGCCCGGCTTGCGCACCAGCCCGGTGAAGCGCGGCAATTGGGTTGTGAAGAATGTTCTGGGCGAGCGCATTCCACCGCCTCCCGCCGTCGTGCCTGAATTGCCGCGCGATGAGGCCAAGCTGACCTTGCCGCTGCGCGAGATGCTGGCCCGCCATCGCGCCGACCCCAATTGCGCCGCGTGCCACGCGCGATTCGATTCGTTGGGATTGGTCTTTGAAGGATTCGGGCCCATTGGTGAACGGCGGGAAAAAGATTTGGCAGGCCACTCGGTGGCTTCCTCTGCCACGTTCCCCGGCGGCAGCCAAGGCGACGACCTCGAGGGCTTGCGGCAATACATCCGACAGCATCGCCAGAACGATTTTGTAGATAACCTCTGCGGCAAGCTGCTGGCCTATGCGCTGAACCGAAGCCTGATTCTTTCTGACGATGTGATGATCCAGGAAATGCGCGGCAAACTTGTTGCCAATGGCTACCGATTTGATACCCTGATTGAGAGCATCGTCACGAGCCGCCAGTTTCTAAATAAGCGAGGCCGGGAAGACCTTGCAGAAAGGTAAATGTAGTGAGCCAAAAATCGCGCAGCCAAATCAATCGCAGCCTTTCGCGGCGAACATTTCTCCGAGGCGTCGGCGTCACGATGGCTTTGCCGTGGCTCGAATCGCTCCCTGGTTTGGGCGGGGTGTCTTCCGCCTCCGCCGCAACCGAGACAGGAACGGCGGCGTCGTTTCCCAAGCGGTTTGGTGTTTTGTTCATGGGCTGCGGCGTCAACCCTGACCAATGGTGGGCCAAAGGCGAAGGCTCGCAACTGGAATTGAGCAAGACGCTGGCGCCGCTGGAACCGATCAAAGGCAAGGTCAATGTCATCAACGGATTATTCAACAAGAAGGCGACCGGGCAGGGAATTCACCCGGCGCAAACCGGCAATTTGCTCTCCGGCGTCCCCTTTCAAAAAGGCGCGATTATTCATAGCGGAACCAGCATGGATCAGGTGATCGCCAACCACGTCGGCCAGGACACGCTGCAGCCCAGCATGGTGCTGGCTTGCGAGCAGCCGATGACGGGCTACCACGAATCGAATTTTTCCAACGCCTATAGCTCGCATATTTCCTGGCAGTCCGCCGATTCGCCGGTGCCGAATGAAATGTATCCATCGCTGGCGTTTGACAGCTTGTTCGAGAACAGCGGCAGCCAGCGCAATATTAGCGTCTTGGACCGCGTGAAAGACCGGGCCGAGCAATTGAGCCGGCGCATCAGCGCAACCGATCAGGAGAAGCTGGCCGAGTATTTGAGCAGCGTGCGCGACGTTGAAAAAAGCATTGAGCGGATGCGCGCCGACAAGGACAAAGCCGAAACCCGCGCCAATGACAAAGGCCGCCCGCTATTCACCATGAAGCGGCCGGACAACGGCATGCCCGAGGATTTGCGCGAACACGCGCGGCTGATGTGCGACATCATCGCGCTCGGATTTCAGACTGACAAAACGCGTGTTGCTTCGCTGATTCTGGCGCGCGATCTTTCGTCGCTTTATTATCCATTCCTCGATGTGCGCGAAGCGCATCACGGCGCTTCGCACAATGACACTTCGGAGAGTTACGAGCGCATCGCCCGCTTCCATTTGGGCCAACTTGCCTATCTGGCGAAGCGGCTTGATGAAATGCCCGAAGGCGAAGGAACCGTGCTTGACAATAGTTGCTTGATGTTTATGTCGAATATGTTTTCCGGCACGAAACATGACAACAGCAGGGTTCCCGTGGTCACGGCAGGAGGCTTGAGCGGCGATTTGAAAACCGGGCGGGTCCTCGATTTCAGTGGCCACAGCGATGACGAACGCAAATTGTGCAGCCTCTACCTCGGCCTCATGGACCGAATGGATGTGCGGCTCGATCACTTCGGCGACGCGGACCATCGCCTGGCGGAACTTTGATTCACCATCGCCAATCGGACGCGGTCAGCGATTCAGGATGGCGCGGATGACCTTGTCTTGTTCATCGGGCGCAAGGAAGGGGTGCATGGGAAGACTGATGACTTCGCGCGAGACTTTCTCCGATTCCGGAAAATCGCCCCAATGATTACCGAGCTCGGCGAACACGGGCTGCTCGTGCAGGCATTTGGGATAATGGATCGCTGTGGGAATCCCCTGTCTCTTGAGGCGCTCGGCCAATTGGTCGCGCTCCGGCACGCGAATCGTGTATTGGGCATAGACGTGCGTGTTGCCCGGCGCTACCGCCGGGACGGTGCAGAATTCCTGCAACGTTGCCGAATAGCGCGCTCCGATTTTCGCCCTTTCAGCAATCTCCCACTCGAAATGCGGCAACTTGGCCAGTAACACTGCCGCTTGAATTGTGTCGAACCGCCCGTTAGTGCCCAACAACGGATGGTGATGTCGTTGGACCCCGCCGTGCGTGCGAATGGCTTTCATTTTCGCGGCCAGTTGATCGTCGTTGGAGAACAGGGCCCCGCCTTCCCCAAAACATCCCAACGGCTTGGCCGGGAAGAAGCTGGTGCTGCCGATGGCTGTCACACCGCAACTTTTGCGTCCACGTTGTTCGGCGCCGAAACTTTGGGCGCCATCCTCGATCACCGGCACTCCGTGTTGAGCCGCCAGGGTATTGATGAGATCGTAATCCGGCATCTGGCCGTACAAGCTAACGGGCATGATCGCCTTGGTGCGTGAAGTGATAGCCGCCGGCAAAAGGTCCACATTGATGTTGAAAGTGCTCGCCTCGATATCAACAAAGACAGGCCGCGCTCCCACCAGCGCAATGGCCTCTGCCGTGCTGATCCAAGTAAACGGAACAGTGATGACTTCATCGCCCGGCCCGATGCCCAGCGCGCGCAGTGCTATCTCCAGCGTATGCGTGCCGCTGGAGGCGGTGATGCAATGTTGGACGCCGACGTATTTCACCAGGGCCTGCTCCAGTTCGACTACTTCCGGCCCCATGACATATTGGCCGTGGGCCAGGACGGCCCGCATTCGCTCGTCAATTTCCGTCTTATAGCGACGGTACTGCTCTTTGCAATCTATGAACTCCATTTTAATATCCGGCGCCGTCCCACGAAAGCGGGGCGGAAGATCCCGGGGTCGCTAAAAGCGGCAAGATGTCTGCCATGCTTCGATTCTCCACGCTTAAAGATTCTCTATTCACTTCGGCCAAAGTCAAGCGGCCAAGGAAATCGAGCAGGATTTGTATCCGTTGCCCTGCGGAAAGCGCCCTCACCACCATGCCGGAAAAGCCCATGAATACGCCGTCAATAATTTTGACTTCCGCTCCCGGAACAACCCCGTCCTCCACCACCATAAATTCTTCCGATTCAAAACATTGTTTCAATTCCATGATCGTGGCCTCCGGCACCGCCGGCACCTTCCGCCCGAAATGAACCAAACTGCTGATGCCGGGGACGTGCCTGATATCATAAAAGCAATCGTCCAGCACACATCGAACAAAAATGTAACACGGGAAAAGCGGTTCCACCACGCGCGCCAGTCCGCGGCGCGTCGCCCGCTTGATGCAAAGCCGGGGATGGAACACTTCCAACCCGAGTCTTTGGCTCACATTGGCGGCTGCGATATGTTCGTGCTTGGGCTTCGTTCGCGCACAGTACCATTCTGGAGTGAAATCTGGCATCTTGGAAAACGGCTGAAAATCAGGTTGCTTCTCGTAGCATACTTCAATACAAACCATCTTCCTGGTCGCGTCAAGGGATAATTATTTTGAAAAGTGGAATCCATTTTTGCCTTTAGCCTCCCGCCTTTAGCCTTTAATGTCTCCTCATGGAACAAATCATATACCCTCGAAGCGGGCGCGAAATCATGTGCGGTTGGGTCTATTTGCCTCGCTTCGTTGATAAAATCCGGCTGCACCTGGCCGGGAAACTTCACAAGGATTACCAGGAGAACTTCACCAAGGGCTTCGACGGCGCGTGGCTTAAAGCGGCCGGCGTCTCCGCCGAAACCATGATCCAGGTCGTCCAAAATTCCGTCACCGACGGCCAAGTGACCGATTGGGTGGCCCAAAACGTAAAGAAGACAGAGGCGGAAAAGAAGGCCTTCAACGACTTCGTGCTTAATCGCGGACGCGACGATGATTCGGTCAAGGCCCGCCTGAAAATGCGCAAGGAAGAGTCCGGCTTGGCGCATCGGGACGACTTGCAGACGTTCGTGGATTACATTGACGCGGACGAAAAACGGATTTGACGCTTGGCCCTGACCATCATCACGGACGCCCGCTGCACCGGGTATTCGGCGCGCGGCCATCCTGAGCGCCCCGCGCGCATCAGCGCCACGGTGGAGCTGCTCAAGGCGCAGGATCAAGTGGCCATTGCGTGGGCCGAGCCGACGGCGGCGAGCGACGACGCCATTCTCCGCGCCCACACGCCAGAGCATTTGGAACGATTGGCCACGCCGTTCGACTTCGACGCCGACACCCCAGCTTACCCGGAAATCGAGGCCCACGCGCGGCGCTCCGCCGGCGGGGCGTTGCAGGCCCTTGCGGAAGCCCGCGCGGGAAGAATGGCGTTCAGTCTGTTGCGGCCGCCGGGACACCATGCGACGGCGGATCGCGCGATGGGTTTTTGCTATCTCAACTCCGTGGCCATCGCCGCTTTGGCCGCGCAGGCCGCTGGAGCGCGCCGGGTGGCGGTCTTTGATTTCGACGTCCATCACGGCAATGGCACAGAGGAAATTCTTCTTGATAAACGAGGGTTGGCATTTTTTTCCATTCACCAATATCCCGCCTATCCCGGCACGGGCCAAACCCATCGCGGCGGCAACTGTTTCAATTATCCCGTCGCGCCCGCCACGCCGCGCCCGGAGTATCGCGCCATCCTGGCCAAAGCCTTGGCGGAATTGAAAAACTATGGCCCGGATATGATCGCAGTTTCGGCCGGCTTCGATGCCTACCGGGGAGATCCGCTGGCAGACGGGACGCTGGAGGAGGAGGATTTCCAATGGTTGGGAGAAAGCATCCGGGGCATGAGCGTGCCGGCTTTCAGCATATTAGAAGGCGGCTACAGCGTCGATTTGCCGGAGTTGATTTTGGCTTATTTGCGGGGCCTGGATGGATAACATTGTGACAACGGCGCCTATAATACAAACCCCTCTCCCCGCCAAGCGCCGAGAGGGCAGGGAGAGGGGATCGTTTATAGTTTTATTTGCAACGACACTTCAGACGTGATGAAAATCCTCGTTGCCATCACTGGCGCCAGCGGCGCGCTTTATGCCCAGCGGCTGTTGGATCATTTGGACCCGCGCCAGCACGAAATCCACGTCGTGATGAGCAACTACGCCCAAGTCGTCCTCGCGCAGGAATTGCCCCGCGGCTTGTGTTTGCCGGAAGGCGCGCGCGCGCACGGATTGCGCAGCATGAATGCTCCTTTCGCCAGCGGCTCCAATCCAATGGACGCCATGGTAGTCATCCCCTGCACGATGGGCACGGTGGGCCGGATCGCCCACGGTTTGAGCGATGACGTGTTGCTGCGCGCCGCCGACGTCGCGCTGAAGGAGAAACGGAAATTGATTTTGGTCCCGCGCGAAACACCCCTCAACCTCGTCCATGTCAGAAATTATGAATTACTGCTGCTGGCGGGGGCCATCATTCTGCCGGCCAACCCTTCCTTTTATCACGGCCCCACCACCATCGAGCAAGTAATTGACACCGTGGTGGCCCGCGTATTGGACCACTTGGGCGTCATGCATAATTTATCACCGCGTTGGCAGGAGGAGAAGGAGTAGTTTAGCCTGATTGCGCCCACAACGAATCGGATACCGCCAAATGCGCCCGGTAAGCCGGGACGTTTGCCGTCGGCGGGACAAAAATGAGCGCCAAAGCTCTTGCGGTTCAAGCGGGTTGAAACTATCTTGCCTTCATGCCTGCGGTCACTTTGAAAGCGCATTTTAATGGAAAGCAGATCGTTTTGGACGAACCATTCGACTTGCCACCTGATTCACTCCTCATGGTCACGGTCTTGCCCGAGGAAGATTTCACTGACGACGCCCATTGGCACAACCTAGCTGCGGGCGCGCTGGCAAGGGCGTACGGGGAGAATGAACCTAACTACTCTGTCGCTGACATTAAGCGATGAAGGAAGGCGACATCGTCTTGGCACTGCTACCGCAAACTGATGGTCGGGGCAAGCATCGTCCAGCGGTGGTATTGCGAAGGATGCCCGGATTCGGCGATCTGTTGGTATGCGGCGTCAGCACTCAACTCAGGCAGCAAGTTGCTGATTTCGACGAGATCCTTGAACCATCCGATGCTGATTTCAAAACAAGCGGGCTCAAAGCTGCTTCGTTGATTCGGCTCGGTTTCCTGGCGGTCCTTCCTGCAAGCAACTTTCTAGGAACAATCGGTTCCGTTTCAGCACAGCGGCATCAACGTCTTCTTTCCAAGCTTTCCGAATATTTGCAGCCGGAAGTAAAAATTTAATACTGCGATCCGAACTTGTTTGACTGCTTTTCCAGTCATGGCCGATCAGAGGCAAGGAGCCTCCTTGCTGCGCGCAACGCCTTCCAGAAAACGGCGCAATTGGGCGAAGGCGAGGGCGCGATGGCTTATTGTGTTTTTGACGTCTTCCCCGAGTTCGGCGAAGGATTGAGTGAAGCCTTCCGGGACAAAGAGTGGGTCGTAGCCGAAGCCGCCTGCGCCGCCAGGAACGCGGGCGATACGGCCCTCGCAGCTGCCTTCAAATAATCGCGTGCCTTGGCGTTGGGCCGCCAACGCCAGAACACACCGAAAACGCGCCGTGCGTCGCTCCGAGGGAACGTGTTCAAGCAATCGCAGCAATTTGGCGTTGTTGGCCGCGTCGGGGGAGTTGTCCGTTCCGGCTGCGTCTTCGGCGGCGAACCGCGCTGAATGAACGCCAGGAGCGCCTCCGAGGGCGTCAACTTCCAGGCCGGAATCATCCGCTAAGACATAGTAGGTCCTGCCAGCCAGGGCGGCTGGCGCATGGCCTGCCAGCCAGTCCGAAAGTCCTTCGGCTTTCTTGGCCGCATTGCCAGCGAACGTGGTGGCATCCTCAACCACGGCCGGGGCACCTGGAAAATCGCTTTGCGAAAGGAGACGGACCTGGTGCCCCAAGATCCGGCGGATTTCCCCAACCTTGTGGGCATTCCGTGTGGCTAAGACAAAGCAGTTCATTACTGCGAAACGGGAGTAATATCAAAATAGCCCGTCTGCGAGCCCGTGTCCAGGGTGAAACCGCTGCCGCCCTCAGCCGGGCTGAAAATGATGCCGTCAAAGTTGAGCGTCTTGTTGTCAACTGGATTTACCATGCTTCCATTGACAACACCGGTGGTTAGCACCTTGCCTTTCAGATTGTTCGCCTTCCCAATGGGAACCATCGTGCCGGCGGCGTTGAATGAAAACACATTAGTGACCAATGAAGTGAGCGTGCCGCCGCCAAAGACAATTTGGTATTGCGCGCCAGGCGTTGGCTGAATGTAATTCGTCCCAACGGACGTTAGCTGTTCGTTCAGATTGCTCTTGGCATAATACGTGCCATAGCCAGGACTCTTGAGCCAATAGAGCGATCCAGCGATGGCTCCTGACGGCAGATTCGTCTCCCAGCCGATCAACATTCCATGTCCGCTAAATAAATTGGCGTAAAGCGGCCAGACGCCGTTGGTAAAAACGCCGGGTGATTGCGAAAAGGAAGTGTTGTCCGCCAGCGTGCCCGCCGCAGCCAGGCTCCCATTGGCCAAAACTGTGACGCCGGCGAAGCCATTTCCCGCCGGGCCGCTGGCATTGGTCTCGGGCGAGAGACTCAGAACATAGTGGCCGGGCGCCGGCACGGTGTTAGTGGAGAGTTTGGTGACGACGCGATAAGCGGTCAATGGGCAGGCTTCGTTGCCTTGCGTCACAAACCCAGTCATTAGGCCGGAAAAATTAGTTGTATCGAAGTTCATGGTAAGAGACAGCGCCGGGTTCACTGCTGGGCTGAGTTGCCCCGTGATGGTAGAGGAGTAGCCCATGGAAAAATTGATCGGGTACGCCTTGACGGGAAAAGCCACGCTGCCGTCCACCACTCCTGTTTTGCTGAGGACAAACGACACATACCCCGCATTGGTCTCAGCCAGCAAATTGGGGTCGAAAAACACGCCGTGATAAGTGCCGGCAATGTTCGGGTAAAGGTTCAACGAGAATTGCTCCGAAGCAAAAGTCGTTTTGCCGGAGGCATCGGTCGCAATGGCCACTGCGGTGTAAGACCCCATGCTCAGGTTAGTCGCCAGCACGTTCCAAGTTGTCCCCGACACGCTGGCCTGCATGAAATCCGTCACGGGCGTAGCGCTATCAAATAACTGGCAGACGACTTGCGGCGCGGTCATGGAGGTAATTTTGCCGGCCAGCGTGATGTTGGTGGTCGCCACTGAACCGTTGGCTGCGGGAGCGGTTATTGTGAGTTTGCCCGGGACAGAATTGGAGACAAAGGTGACCTCAAAGGACGATCCTTCGGTCATATAAAATGAAAACGATTGGTAAGGAAACGCGCCCCCGCCGAGGTTCCAAGAGAGAAATTTCTCACCGGCCCCAGGTTCCGCCGCTAATTGGTAGCGGGCTCCAACCTCAAGATAGGTGTTGTTGGCAATGCTGGTGGAGCCGTGGCCGTTGATTATGACGGTCAAGGGAGTCAATATGATAAATGGATTGGATACCACGTCCACTTTGCCACGGGCATTTTGCGCGACGACCTGTAGCACGTACTGACCTGCCGGCAACGAGACGGCAGGCGTAGCCCAGGTGTTGGTGGCGTTGATGACCATCGGGGGTGAGACGGAGTTGCTGGTGCTGGCGGAAAAAACCTGGCAAGTGATTTGGGCCGGACCGAAGCTGGCGGCCACCTTGCCCGTGATGCTAAAGGTTTCGTTGGTCAGTTGCGCATAGTATTTTGGAGTTATGGCGGTAATCCCTCCGGTCACCAGGTTGGTTTTATAGATGAAATTGGCTGTCAACTGAAGGCCGTTCACCATGGTAAAACTTTGCGTTGGATTCAAGGCCGCGTTGCTGACGGAGGTCCAATTCACGAAAACCGCCCCTTTGCCAGGAGTGGCTGTCATGGTGTAGTTGGCCCCCACAGTGGTGTTGCTGCCGGTCAAATTGGGGGACACGGTTCCGGGGCCGATGACGGTTGACTGGAATGGGAAAAGAGGCACGACAAAAGTGTTGCTTGCTTTGGTGGAGGTATTGCCCGCGCCGTCCTGCGCGACGACTAAATTGGTATATAAACCGGGCGCCAAAGTCCCGAATTGGGCGGTCCAATTTGTCGTGCCGCTGGCATACACGCTCCGCGAAAAGTTTGACCCCTCGCATGTGCAAGATACGTTCGCCACGGCTACGTTGTCGCTGGCTGTGCCTTGCACGACCAGCGTGACATTAGTCAGCGTTTGGCCGTTGGTCGGAAAAACCAAAACAGCCGTCGGTGGATTAGTGTCCGTGTCGAAAGTGCTCAGGAGCTTGAAATCCGCAAAAAACAAATTGGAATTCGCCGGCAGTCCCCAGCCCTGATAATTGACGGGCAAATTGGGCAGTGTTTGATTGGTGCTTACCGCCGTGGAGTCGAAAATGCCATGATTGGGTTTGCTCAAAGTGTTGAAGTATTGCAGCACGTTGCTGCCTGAAACAATCCGGCCAAAAACAGTGAAGGCCTGCTGATCCAATTTGGCGGAGTTATCCGCCAAATTGAAAAAGAAGCTGCTGGTGGCGGAATTCGAATTCCCAGGAACCAGCGCCATGGCCAACGTCCCATAGGTGTTGTGCAGCACCGGCCCGACGTTGAATTCATTGGCCACCTGCCCGTCAAACGTCGGTGAGAAAAAAGAATCCGACGTATATTCATTGTTGATGGAATAAAGAGTGGAGGCCAGATTCTGAGGCGGCGTCCCGTTCGTTTGATCCGCCGCGTCATAGCTTCCTCCTTGCAAAATAAAACCTGGGATGCACCGGTCCCAAACCATGTTGGTAAAGGGCACATAATTTTCGAATCCGGCATAATTGTCCGGCGTAATGTAATGGAGAAAATTCGCCACCGTCGCCGGCTTCTCCTGGTCGTAAAGCTGGACCACGACATTACTGGTAAAGCCGTTGGGAAAGCCGGCCAACGTAATTTGCACGAACGTGCCAGTCACCACCGTCAAAACCTCCGGCGCGCTGGTCAGCGTTTCGCCGTCCGGCGACGTGAGGACGACCTCATAGGAGATGCCCGACATATTGGTGCTCACATCGGCCAGCACGTAGCTGGAGTTGGTCGCCCCGGCGATTGCGGCCCCTCCCACCAGTTCCCATTGGTAATTTACCACGTTGGTGGCCGTGATGCTAAAAGTAGCGGCAGATCCGACCAAGGCGCTCACGTTGGTTGGTTGGGAGATGATGATGGGGGGAACCAACGTCGAGAAGCTTTCCGTGGCCAACCCCTCTTCGCCCAAAGAATCTTCAGCCACCACCAGGACGGTGTATTCGCTGGTCACCAAATTGCTCACTGTGAGCGACCAGTTCGCGCCGTTGATGACCGCCGGCAGCGCGGCGGACACCGCGTTGGATTCGATAAAGAGTTGGACGGTCACTTGCGTTACAGTGATTGAGGCAGGAAGGGTGCCGCCAAGAATCAATGCGTCGTTGGTCACGTGGTTGATGGAACCAGCGACAGGATTCGTGATGGCCAGACCGGCCGGCAACGTATTCGAAATTAATGTCACCGTCAGCGTGGAGTTGGTTTCTGGGGTGAAAGTCTCCACCGGGTTGATCGATGCCGCGCCTTGATTCTGCCACGTCACAAACAACTCTCCGGCGCCCGGCTCATTGGTCTCTGAATACTGCTGCCCTGGCACCAAGTATAGCGTGTTGGTGGTCAGTTGGCCATCCGTGTTGGTAATGATCGTCACGATGGCTAAATTGGTGAAATACTGCGTGGCGGGCGCGCTGAGATTGCCCGCTCCGTCCTCGGCGTAAGCTGTCAACTGGTAAATACCCGGCTGGTTGGTGCCAAGGTCCAGCGTCCAATTAGTGGTGCCGATGGCGACGTTGGTTTGGATCGTGTTTGTGGAAGGTCCCGTGAGCGGTGTCAAAATGCAAAACACTTCGGCCAATCCACCGTTGGTCACCGACGCCGTTCCGGTGACGGTCAAATCGCCGCCATTGGTAAAGACGGCGTTAGGCGCAGGGTAGGTGACCGCCACCATCGGCGTGTTGGTTAAAATGGGAGCGTTGGTCGGTGATATAAACGTAAAGTCGCAATAGAACAATTGCGCGTCCGATGGTCCGGTCGTCCCATCGTAATTGACAGGGAGGGTCGGAGCATTCTCGAATCCCGTGTAAATGCCCTGATTGGGTCCGCTCAACGTGTTGAAATACTGCAAGACGTTGCTGCCGGCGTTGGTGCCATAGAGAATGCGGCCGAACACTGTGAAGCCGCCGTTCTGATTATCAAGGTTGGTCGAGTTGTCCGCCAAATTGAAAAAGAACGCGCTGGTGGCCGAGTCCGGTTCTCCCGAAAGCTTGGCCATCACCAGTGTGCCAAAAGTGTTGTGAATGAGCGGCCCGAGGCTGAATTCATTATTTACCTGCGTGGGAAAATTGGTCCCCGGCGTAAGAGTGTTGACGTTCAGGCCGTTGGTCGCCCGGTCCCCGGAGATATAATCACCCCCTTGCAGCACAAAACCAGTCACGTCCCGGTCAAAAAATGTGTTGGAATACGCGCCGGAATAGACGTAGTGGAGGAAGTTTTCCACAGTCGCCGGCTTGTCATGGTCAAAAAGCTGGACCAAAAAATTGCTGCTGCTTCCGTTCGGGTAGGTCGAGATAGTCCACTGAATGATCGTGCCGGGCACAATCGTCAGCACCGCCGGCGGCGAACTCGTCACGGAAATGTTGTTCGAGGAGGTCACCACCACGGTATAGCTCCCGGCCTGGTTCGTTCCCAAATCATCCAGGCTCAACAAGGCGTTAGTCTCGCCCTGGAGCAGGTTCGTGCCCTGGAAGTACCATTGGTAAGTGGCAGCGTTGGTCGCGACGACGGTGAACTGGGCGGCGGAAGCGTTGTTATTGGTGACGCTCTGCGGTTGGGAGGTAATGATGGGCGTCTGGGCATTCGCCTTGATGGCAAGGGCGAAGCAAAGCGCAAAAACCTCCAGGATTCGGCATTTCATTCGACTCAATTTTTGCCTCATTTTAGGGAATAAAGGAAGAAAAAAGAATGTAAAATTGCCGTGGACGAACCGCCGCGCGGATGCCACATTTTCCGCCATGAATCAGCGACGCGACCTCACCACCACTCAAATCCGTAGCGCACTCCGGGCTTTTCTACTTGGCCTTGGCCTGGCTTGCGGGCCACTCCACGCGCAGGAGGCGCCTTTCCGCCCGCCCGCCGTCCCTTTGGTCACTTTCAATCCTTACTTAAGCGTCTGGTCCGAGGCCGATCATCTGACTGACGATGTGACACGCCATTGGACCCATCGCCCCCATCCGCTCGTCAGCCTCATCCGCGTGGACGGAACCGCCAGCCGCTTGATGGGCAACGATCCGTCGTCCGTCCCCGCCATGCCGCAGACCGGCCTGGAGGTCACGCCAACCCGCGCCATCTATCATTTCGCTGACGCCAAAATCCGCGTCACTTTGACGTTCATGACTCCGGCCTTGCCGGATGACTTGGACGTTCTGGCATGGCCGCTTAGTTATGTCACCTGGACTGTCGCGTCCGTCGATGGCAATGCGCACGAAGTGACGCTTTACGACAGCACCAGTTCGGCCCTGGCCATCAACAAGCCGGATGAAAAAGTCGTTTGGGGACGTGAAAAGGCCGGCGGCGGGACTTTCTCCCTGGCCAGCAGCCTGACCATCCTCCACGCCGGCACGGAAGCCCAGCCGATCCTCGGCTCCAGCGGCGATAATCACCGGATTGATTGGGGCTATGTTTACGCCGCCACGCGCGGCCGCCAAGCCGAGTCAACCATTGGCGGCAATGACGAACTTCTGCACTCGTTCGTCCAGGACGGCGAGCTTCCCGGACAGGACGACTCCCGCCAACCGCGGCCCGCCACGGATGATCAGCCGGTGCTGGCTTTTCTCTTCCATTTGGGCCAGGTCAACTCCAAGCCGGTCACGCGCCAGGTCATCGTCGCTTATGACGAGATTTATGCGATCAAGTATTTCGGCAACAATCTGCGTCCGTATTGGCGGCGCAACGGGGCCACCCCCGCCACCCTCCTGCGCGACGCTGATAAGGAATTCCCGCGCCTGGAAAAACGCTGCATTGAATTTGACCGTGACCTGATGGAGGACCTCACGCGCCTGGGCGGCCCGCGCTATGCCCGCCTCTGCGCGTTGGCCTATCGCCAATGCCTGGCCGGCTGCGGCTTGGCGGCGGACGCCAATAAACAACCGCTCTTTTTCACCAAGGAAAACACCAGCAACGGCGACATTGCCACAGTGGATGTCTTTTTCCCGATGGACCCCATTTGGATTCTCCTCAGCCCGACTTTGACCAAGGCCACGCTGGTGCCGATCCTCAGTTACGCCGCCTCCTGGCACTGGAAATTCCCCAACGCGCCGCATGACCTGGGCACCTATCCGCTCTCACCGGGCCGCGACGACGGCGGCGAAGGCATGCCCGTGGAAGAAAGCGGCAATATGCTCATCCTGTGCGACGCCGTCTGTCAGGCCGACGGCAATGCGAATTTCGTCACGCCCTGGTGGCCGCAATTGACGCAATGGGCCAAGTACCTCGAGCAATACGGCCTGGACCCGGAAACCCAGCTTTGCACCGACGATTTCATGGGGAAATTGGCGCACAATGCCAATCTATCCGTTAAAGCGATTTTGGGCCTGGCCGCCTATGGCGATATGTGCCAGCGTCGCGGCGACGCCGCCGGCGCGGCCCGCTATGCCGAAATGGCCAAAACCGACGCCACCCACTGGGTGCAAGTAGCCAACGACGGGGATCATTCCCGGCTCGCCTTCGACAAGCCCGACACCTGGAGTCAGAAATACAACTTAGTATGGGACCGCATCCTTGGCTTGAACATCTTCCCGCCGGAGGTGGCGCGGACGGAAGTGGCCTATTACAAGAAAATGCTCCAACCCTATGGCCTGCCCTTGGATTCGCGCAAGAAAATCACCAAGACCGATTGGACCTTCTGGAGCGCGACCCTGGCCGACAACCCCGCCGATTTCCAAGCCATCATCTCCCCCGTTTACGATTACATGAACCAGACCACGCGGCGCGAGCCGCTGGCCGATTCCTACGTCACGACCAACCTCAACAGCACCGGCTTCCACGCCCGCCCCGTCGTCGGCGGCCTCTTCATCAAACAACTAACCGACCGCGCCGAGTGGCAAAAATGGGCCAACCGTGACCATACGAAACTGGGGACTTGGGCGCCGCTGCCACCGAAACCCTAATTTGGGATTTACCTACAAACACTTGAAACAGGGCCAAGCCTGTGGGAGATTCCCACCATGACGGTCGTGACAGACAACAAAAAGCGCGTGACCTTGCGCCTGGCCAAACCGGGAGACAGGTTCGATGTTCAGTTAGTTTCCGATGGGAATTACATTTTGACGAGGCTGGAGCCTGTGCAGCCAAGGGGTCCCGCAAAGGTTCGGATTGAAAAACGAGGGCAGTACCATGTCGGGGTCTTGGACCACCCGATCAATGAGGAAGCGCTCAAAGATGCGGTTGCTGAGTTTCCATGAATCCCGCACCGCCGCAATCCATCCCCGCTATGCCGCAGCTACCGCACTTGCTGGACGTAAACCTTCTCTTGGCAGCGATTTGGGCCAATCATCCGCATCATGCCAAAGCCTTTACCTGGCTATCCGGGAAAAACGTCATACTTTGTCCTCTGTCCGAACTTGGCTTTCTACGCATTTCCACCAACAAAAAGGCGATCAATGCGCCGATGGAGAAAGCGCGTGAACTGCTCAACCAGTTCGTCACAGATCGCAAGGCGGTCAGAATCGCGGACGATCTGCCAGCACTTGACTCTCATCCTGCCAAGTCCGAAGAGGTTACGGATCATTATTTGGCTGATCTTGCGAAGCGGCATGGGGCGAGACTGGCCACACTTGATCAGAACCTGGCGCATTCATCCGCCGATGTAATTGTCTGAGAACCAATCGTGTTTCGCACAATGTGTGAACTATCGCCCGTGCAAACGCAACCCCTTTTTTCGGTCAGACATTTGTCGTTATGCGACAACTGATTGGTGATAGTCAAGTGAAGGAGGGGGCCCAGTCGCCCGCAGTGGCGGGGCAAATCGCCCGGCTCAACAAACGCAACCTGCGAGCCAATCAATGCCTGAACTCTTCTGCTTAAAGCGTCACCAAAACGCAACGCAGCGAGCCCAACCCACGCAGGTTGAACCGAAGCGAAATTTGTTGGCTCCTTTTTTCCACCGGCGGACATTACTTGATGGATGGATGAAACGACTGACATGGAGTTGTTGAAGATGTATGTGGCGCAGAATTCCGAGGCCGCCTTTGCCGCCTTGGTGGCGCGCCACATGAACCTGGTTTATTCATCCGCCTTGCGCAAGAGCAGCCATCCCCAGGCTGCCGAGGAGATCACGCAGGCTGTGTTTGTCATCCTGGCCAGAAAAGCAGGCAGCATCCCCCATAAGACCATTCTCCCCGGTTGGCTTTATCAAACGACGCGGTTCACGGCGGCCAGTTACTTGAAAAGCGAACTCCGTCGCGCCCGCCGCGAACAAGACGCCTTTATGGAAACCGAACTCCGCACCACTCCGACCGACGAAGCCTGGAAACAACTGGCCCCGTTGCTCGACGATGCGATGGGTCAATTGGGTGAAAAGGAGCGGGCCGCCGTCGTGCTGCGCTTTTTCGCCGGCCAGAGCTTTGCCGAAGTCGCTGTGGCCTCCGGCGTCAGCGAAAATGCCGCCAAGAAACGGGTCCAGCGCGCGTTGGAAAAGCTGGAGCATTATTTTTCCAGGCACGGGATTTCCTCCAGCGCCGCCATGATCTCCGGCGCGATTTCCACCCATTCCGTTCCCGCCGCGCCCGCGGCGCTGGCCAAGACCGCCACCGCCATCGCTCTGGCCAAAGGTGCGACGGCTTCCGGCTCAACCTTAACCCTCATTAACGGAGCATTGAAAATTATGGCCTGGACGAAAGCAAAAACGGCGGCGGTGGCCGGAGCGATTCTAATTCTGGCAGCCGGCAGCACGCTCATAGTTCAAACAAATCAGGAATCCCACACGCGGATGGACCAGGCCCGGAAGTTGGATCTGGTCTTCATTCTGTTCGCCGATGCCAACGGAGGCCAACTTCCGGCTAACTTTGACCAGTTGCTCTCTTCGGCCTCTGTCGGCCCAACGGCACTCTCAAGCCTGTCGGTTTCCAATTGGGAAATCGTCTCTTTTGGCAACCTCAATCGTTTTACCAATCCAGGCCAGACCATTTTGCTGCGAGAAAGAGAACCAAGACACGGTGCTTATGGCCGATTCGTCAGGGCTTACGCCTTTGCTGACGGTCACGCGGACCTGCTGCACTCGCCCAGTGAGGATTTCACGGCTTTGGAAAAACAGCGTGGATTTTTGGTGCAGCCGGCCAAGAATTGAACGTCACCAGCCCTGAGAGCCTCTTTGAGCCGGAAAGCGGCACGGTCTTTTGGAGATACGCGAAACGTTGCGGTTTTGGGAATCATCGCGCGCCCCAAAGATGGCTGCATGGCTTTGGCACTTTTCTGATTGCAGTCCCACCTATATATGGTAATATTCGGAATGTCAGGCGCTCGCGCCGTCGCTTCGCTTCGGCGCAGCAAGACGGCGCGACCTAAGCCGTAACAATTCAGATGGGTGATAAGGCTCGCCCTCACCCCGGCCCTCTCCTCCGAGGAGAGGGAGCATTGTTTTCAGTGATGGCTCAAAATCACCGTCCAGTGATCTTTTGCACGGTGGTCGAAAAAGATTCCCTCTCCCGGGGGAGAGGGCCGGGGTGAGGGCGAGCCTTATCACCCATCTGAATCGTTACGGCTAAGCAGGACGCCTTGTTCTTTGAAATATTGGGGAAAGCGGGGGAGGCACTGAATCATCGGGAAATCAGTCTGACGGGCTTCATCAGGCGACACAAGATTAAAAGCCGGATACCTTTAACGATAAAGATGGCCTTTCTTCAAACTTACGGTCTCCTGCCGAAGAACTTACGGTGAAGCTGGGCAAACTTCCGGTAACTTACGGTCAGTTACGCCTACTTACGCCTAGTTGCAGGTTGCGTTTTTCTTCAGAGATTACGCCTTGAAGGCAAAAGAGCAGTCGGAGCGCGTGAATTTCACGCATCCGCGGCCCCTCCAAAAGACGGTCGGCCGCAAATAGGGCTGAAAAATCCAAAAATGGCGTGCGATAGTAGCACCAAATCAAAGCTACTAAAGGCTACTAAAAGCTACTAAAGCCTTGCGCTTTTTGCGTGGAATGCGGTCAAGCCGCCTCCAAGTGGTTAAAATGAGTAAGAATGGGAAGGCTCAAGGCCGTTGAACCGAAAAAAGCAGGCTGACGAGCCTTCCCTGCCAAAGCCAGATGTGTACTTCAGAGGAGGGGGCGCAAATCTGAGTTTGAACATTGCCTTGGTAGGTGCGCAGCGCGCCGACCCTACCAAAAACAGATTTGCGCCCCAGAGGAGGAAGGCCCCGAATTAGACCTTGCATTAAACAGGGCTTGGGGTATGGTAACTACTGCCTGAACGCCGTATGTGCGGCTGTTCGTTGAGGCTGAGAAAAAAAAGTTAACCGTGGAACCTAACCTTTAACCTCCGTTGCCAGGCAACGCGGTCAGGTAGGCAATGGAGTCTTCGCCGGTGTCCCGGCCTAGTCTCCCGCGCAGTTTGTCAGTTATTACAATACTATTATGCTCACGATGGAAGAAGCTCTGAAGCAAAGCCCTGCTTCGTTTGCTACAGGCCAGATTGTCAAAGGCACCGTTATTGAAGTCCGCCCCAAAGAAGTTCTCGTTGATATCGGATACAAAAGCGAAGGAGTCATCCCCGCCAACGAATTTGAGGACATCAAAGCCGTCAAACTCGGCGATGAAATAGATGTCCTGATCGAAAAACTCGAAGACAAAGAGGGCATGGTCATCCTTTCCAAGGAAAAGGCCGAGTTCAAAAAGAACTGGGACAAAATCCTCACCATTTGCAACGAAGGCGGCACCATCATCGGCAAGGTCAAGGCTGCCGTCAAAGGTGGTCTGCTCGTCAACATCGGCGTCGAGGCCTTTTTGCCGGCCTCGCAGATTGACATTATTCCGCCCAAGAACCTGGCCCAGTTCATCGGCAATTCCTACGATTTCAAAGTGGTCAAGATCAACCAGGAGCGGCAGAACATTGTTCTTTCCCGCCGCGAATTGATCGAACAGCAGCGTAATGACAAGCGTGTCAAGCTCCTGACTGAAATGACCCCGGGCGACATCCGCAAGGGCACTGTCAAGAATATCACCGACTTCGGCGCGTTCATTGACCTCAACGGCATTGACGGCCTGCTGCACATTACCGATATGAGTTGGGGCCGCGTCGGCCATCCGTCGGAAATTCTCAAGGTCGGACAGGACATTGACGTGGTGGTGCTGGACATCAACAAGGAGAAAGAGCGCGTCAGCCTGGGCCTCAAGCAAAAGTTGAGCAACCCGTGGGAGAACATCGATGCCAAATATCAAGTTGGCACGAAGGTCAAGGGCAAGGTGGTCAACCTGGTGCCGTACGGCGCATTTGTGGAATTGGAACCGGGTGTGGAAGGACTGGTTCATGTGACTGAATTGTCCTGGACCAAGCGCATCGCCAAGCCTTCGGACGTGCTCAAGGCCGATCAGGAAATCGAAGCCGTTGTGCTGGGCATCAACCGCGAAGAGCAAAAAATATCGCTGGGCGTGCGCCAGCTTGAGGCCAATCCTTGGGATCGGGCCATCGAGAAATATCCTTCGGGAACCAAGGTCAAAGGCAAGATTCGCAATTTGACCAGCTACGGCGCGTTCATCGAATTGGAAGAAGGCCTGGACGGCATGATCCATGTTTCGGACATCTCCTGGACCCGCAAAATCAATCATCCATCCGAAGTCTTTAAGAAGGGCGATGATGTGGAAGCGGTCGTGCTGGAAGTGGACAAGGCCAATCAGCGCATCTCGGTCGGTGTCAAACAATTGACGATTGATCCGTGGAGCAATATTGACCGTTTCTACAAGGTGGGCGATCTGGTGACGGGCAGTGTGACCAAGCTGGCCAGCTTCGGCGCGTTCGTCGGATTGCAGCACGATATTGACGGCCTGGTGCACATCTCGCAAGTGAGCGAGGAACGGACTGACAAGATCAAGAACGTCCTCAAGGTGGGGCAGGAAGTCACCGCGCGGGTCATCAAGATTGACAAATCCGAGCGGCGCATTGGACTCTCCATCAAAGCAGCCGCGTATTCCCCGGAACAGCTCAAGGCCGAACAGGCCATCCTGGATTCGCTCAAGCCAGGCGAAGATTTGGTGGCGCTGCAACATGCCTTCGATGCCGCCGACGAATCGGCTCGGCAAAATCAAGGCTGATAGGCCATGCCTTTGGCGCCGGTCCGCCCTTGAGCGGGCCGGCGTCGCAGCCCGATGAAAACGCTGCACCTATACCTGGCTCGCCAAATGTTGGCGACGCTGGGCATGACGGTGTTTGTTTTCACGCTGGTGCTTCTGCTGGGCAACGTCATCAAGGAAATCCTGCAATTGCTGGTCAACCGCCAGGCCACCATCGGGCTGGCGCTGCACGGCATCTTGCTGCTGATCCCTTACGTCCTGGCCTTCTCACTGCCCATCGGCATGCTGACGGCGGCGCTGCTGGTTTTCGGAAGATTCAGCGCGGACCAGGAATTAACCGCCGCGCGGGCCAGCGGCATCAGTTTGGTTAGTCTGATTACGCCGGTGCTGTTGTTGAGCGTGGCCGTCAGTGGTTTATGCGCCTGGCTGAATTTCGACATTGCGCCGTCTTGCCGAACGGCCTACCGCAAGCTGCTTTTCTCCGCGCAAACCAACAGTCCCTCCGATGTTCTGCGCGAGGGTGAAACCGTGCCTTTGGGCGATTTCAAGGTCTATGTCGAAAAGAAGCACGAGGATGGAACGAATCTCGATAATGTCATTGTCTCCCAATGGACGAAGACGGGGGAACTCAAGTACACAGCGCGCGGTCCCACGGGAACTCTGGAGCGCGATCTGACTAATCACCAGATCATCCTCACCATCCACAACACTTCGGCTTACGAAACCACGACCAATGGCTCCGAGCCTTGCGCCGGTGGAGATATTCCCCTGACCATCAACATCGCCGAGCAGGCAAAGGCGTTGCTGACCGTGCCGGACAGCGACAAAACTTTCTCGGAATTGCGGGAAGAATTGAGAGAATGGGAACGTCCGCTGCCCGCTCCGCTCGTTCTTACAAAGACCAACGACGCGTCAATCAAAGCGAAGCATGAGATTCAGCGCATGATGCAAGACCAGGCGATGTCGGTCATGGTGTATATGCACCGCGAGGTGGCTTTTTCCTTCGCGTGCATCGGATTCACGCTCATCGGCATTCCGCTGGGCATCCGGGCGCATCGCCGGGAGACGAGCATTGGGGTCGCCACCGCAATGGTGCTGATGTTGATCTATTATAGCTTTGTAGTCCTGGCCCAAGCCTGGCAGAACCACCCGGAGCGATCACCCTGCGTGATCGTCTGGCTGCCCAATTTCATTTTCCAAGTCGTCGGCGCGGTGCTTTTGTGGCAGGCTAATCGAGGGGTGGGGCGTTAAGTCAATGGTGGTAGCCCGCGAGCCACTTCACGCTTTAAACTTGAGCCCTTATACGTTACATTGCCGTGAATGGCAGTGGAACGAGGCATGGCGAAGAAGAAATTCATGGATTTTCTTCAGCACAAAAAATTGCGCGTGACGGCGCAACGCAGAGCCATCATTGAGAGCGCCTTCGAGACCGAGGAACATTTCAGCGCGGAGCAATTGCTGCGCTGGTCGCAGCGGCGCGACAAATCAGTCTCGCGCGCGACGGTTTATCGCACGCTGCCCTTGCTGACGGAAAGCGGGCTGGTGCGGGAAATGGATTTCGGGAGGGACCACAAATTTTACGATCCCAATTACGCCGACCATCCCAATCACAGCCACATTATCTGTCAGGAGTGCAATACCATCGTGGAGTTTGACAGCGACCAGATCAAGAAGCTGGAAGGTGATATGTGCCGCAAACTGGGTTTCTCGGTCCAAGCGCACCGTCTACAGATCACCGGCAGTTGCGACCAGCTCAAACGCCTAGGCGCCTGCGCTCGCAAGAAGGGGAGTTAAATCAACCATGAGTTGTTCACTTACGCCGCCAAGGCGGACGCTTCGAGGGACGGATTATCCCGCTCTTCGATCTGCGCCCGCATTTTCACCAACGCCTCGTCCTGAATTTGCCGGATACGCTCGCGCGATAGTTTGAATTGCGCGCCGATTTCCTCCAGCGTCTTGGGCTTCTCGCCGTCCAAACCAAACCGCAGTCCTAAAATCGCGGTTTCGCGTTCGCTCAGGCCAGCCATCGCATCGCGCACCAGTCCGGCGTCGTTCTCTTGAATGATATGGTCGAAGGGCGCGGCTGCGTTCGGGTCCGCCACCACGTCAGAGATTTGGTTTGGCTCGTTCTCGCTCAACGGAGCGTCTAGCGAAACCGGAGCTTTGGACGCCTGGCGATATTGACGTATGCGACGGGTGTCGAGTCCCAAATGATCGGCCAATTCCTGGTCGGTCGGCTCGCGGTCGAAAGTGTCGTGTAATTCCGCCTCGGCCCGGCGCATTTTGGCCAGACGCTCGACCACATGGGCCGGCAGACGGATGGTCTTGGATTGATTGGCCAACGCGGCCATGATCGCCTGTTTGATCCACCAGGCGGCGTAAGTGGAAAGTTTGGCCCCTTTCTTCGGGTCGAAACGCTCCACGCCTTTCATTAGACCGATGTTGCCTTCATTAATAAGGTCCAGCAGCGGCAGGCCCAAGCCCTCGTAATCGCGCGCGATCTTGACGACCAATCTGAGATTGGCGGTGATCATTTTTTCTCGCGCACGTTTGTCGCCCTTCTTGATGCGCTTGGCCAGTTGAATTTCCTCCTCGCGGTTGAGCAATTTAACCTGCCCAATCTCGTTGAGGTAAATCTGCAAAGTGTCGCCTCGAGGTGACTCCAACGGGGTGCTGTCCTCCGGGACGGATTTATTTTGGATCACAGGCTCGCGGGCGGCCTCGATCGGCGCCGTCCGCGGCGCGTGCCACCGACGTGTTAATCTTGATCCGACACCGGCCTTGCATTTGCGCGGCCTGCCACTCTGATTACGTTTAAATGAGGTGCTCAACATAACTCTCCATTAGTTGACTGTTTAGTCCAATAATTTGTTCAATCAAATTAAAAAAATCCACTAGATCATTTTGGGGGCGGCCCCCTGCTTTTCCTTGACCCCGAGCATGGCGTAAATTCCGCGCGCCGTTTCGCGCAGAACCTTCACGTCATTCTGGATGCGGGCCTGGGTGAGCACGCCTTCGCAATAGGCCAGGATCATCCGCGCCTTGACCTCCGCGTCTGGCGCGTGGATGACCCCGCTGGCGTGGGCGTCGCGGATGGCGGTGGCGAGATATTTGCATTTCTCGGCCAGCATTTCCTGGACTTTGCGGCGCAGCCCGTCCTCCTGTGTGCAGACTTCAGATCCCAAGGCAAACAGCGGGCAGCCCAGCACCCGGCCATACTTGGCCTTCATCTCGCTCTGGAACCGATAACTGAAATCGCAATATTTTTGCAACCGCTCCAGGGGCGGCACGGCCGCCGAAAAAATGGAATCCAGCTCAGCCCGTTTTACCCGCCAATTCTTTTCGACTGCCGTGGCGGCCAGGTCCGCCTTGGAATCGAAGAAATAATAAAAACTGCCCTTTTTAACGCCGGCCTTTTCGCATATATCATCAATGGTGGTATTGCCGTAGGAACCGGTCCAGATGAGTTCCAGCACAGCTTCCATTAATCTTTCTTTAGCATCACTTACACGGCCCATAATATATTCATTCGCTTATTCCTCGGCGCGATCTGCGCCCCTGCATAAGGCAAAAGTAGCTCACTAGACTAAATAGTCAACTACTAGTGAACGAATTTTTACGAGGCCTGTTCCTTTTGGCAGGCGAGACGGAACAACATCGGAGCGGCCAGCTTCAACAATAACTTTTTCCACGTACTTGCATGATAACACGGATTATGCGCAGCGCAAAAACTTCTTTAGGAGCGACAACATTGTAGCAGGCGCGAAGCACATGACGAATTAAGCTCCCTCAGGGGCGGTATATTTTCTGCCAGGTGGTGCCGTGTTTTGCTGGCAGGGACACAATATACCGCGCCTGACGGCTCTCAAAAGAATTTGCTGTTTCTGGTTCTACGAGGAGGCCGCCCCTGACGGGGCTGCAAGTGGGCGAAGCGATACGGCCAATTCCCTTGTCTTCGGGCGCAAATCCGTTTTTGGTACGGATGGCTACTTGCGTTACCACAAAAGAGTGGTATAGGTGGATGGTGGAGACGCCGGCCCCTCAAAAGGTGACGCTGGCGGGTGTTCTTTGAAATCTAGGGGAAACAGAGGTCGGTGACTAACGGTCAGCAGCGGAAAAAGGCGGGCGGGCCAGCCGTTTGTCGTGTACAGATGGAGCGATGGGCTGGCGACTGCGTGATTTTCACGCAATCTCGGGCCCTTCCAAACGAGGTCCGCACCAATGGGCAAATTGTTAGGCTGACACTGGCGCGTAGGTTGGCGCGTGGAAAATCCAAAAAAGGCGTGTGATGGCAGCAGCAAATCGAAGCTGCTAGCAGCTAGTAGAAGCTACTAGTGCGCTACGCTTGATTGCGTGAAATGCATCGAAGCGACCTCCAAGTGGTTAAAAGGAACCAAATTGGCAGAAGAGGTGGGGAGGTTCAAAGCTGTTGAACAGGAGAAAGCAGGCTGGCCATCCATCTACCAAAACCAGATTTGCGCCCCTTGTCTTCCGCCTTCCGAAGTTTGACTTGCGTTGACAGTTTTGAGTCGGTAAATTTAAGGACATGTTGGCTGCAGAGACCAGTCGGTTGGCCGTCCCCGCCAGACCATCGAGTCCGCAAGGCTCCGGGTGGAAACAGATCGCGGATGCCGTGGAACCGTTTTTGCACAGCGTGGCCGCTCAATTGGCCGCGCAAACGGAGGATTTTGAACCGCAAATCGCGGCGCTGGCTCGCTATGCCCTGACGGCCCAAGGCAAACAACTTCGCCCCATGCTCGTTTCCCTCAGCGGCGAGGCGGTTGGTGCCATTCGAGAAGCACACCTGACCGTCGCCGTCATTATAGAAATGATCCACTTGGCCACACTAGTGCATGACGATGTCATTGATGAAGCGCAGTTGCGGCGAGGGCGCTTGACACTGGCGGCTAATTGGGGCAATGAAGTTTCCGTTTTGCTGGGCGATTGCCTTTTTGCTCATGCGCTCAAGCTGGCCGCCAGCTTCCCATCGCCGGAAATTTGCCGGGCGGCGGCAGGCGCGGCCAACACGGTTTGCGCGGGAGAGATATTGCAAAGTCGGTCGCGGGGGGATTTTGACGTTTCGCACGAGCACTATTTCAAAATGGTGGCCATGAAGACCGGCGAGTTGTTTGCCCTGTCATGCGATCTGGGCGGTTTTGTCAGCGAGACTTCGGAAGGGCGGCGGGACTCTTTGCGCGATTACGGAATGGCGCTGGGAACGGCCTATCAGTTGTATGACGATTGCCTCGACGTGCTCGGTTCGGAGTCGACGGCGGGAAAGACTCTGGGGGCGGACCTGGCCAAGGGAAAAATGACGCTGCCGATCCTTATCGTGCGGGACCGGGCCTCCGCGGAGGACCAGGAGCGCTTGCGGCGTTGGTTGGCCCATTGGGAGCCGGCCTTCTTGGCGGGCGTGGTAGAGTTGATGGTCAAATACGAGGCTTTTGCGGAATCGCGCTCGGTCATCCAGCAGCATTTGGTGGCCGCGCGGCAGGCGTTGATGGCACTCCCACCAGGGAAAGGGCGCTCGGGTCTGGCCGGATTGACCGAGTTTCTGGCGGAACAAACGGAAGCCTTGGGTGTTATTTATTAAAATTCAAGCTTCTCCCAGGCGGGAAGCAAACTGTTGCATACGAAAGCTGAACTGGAAAAAGCCCTTGCGCAGCCTGCGCCAGAGGAGACCGTCGAGATCGAGGAGATTGACGATCTTGAGCTAGTGCGTCGTGCCCAAAAGGAGGACATGCGGGCCTACGATGTTTTGGTTCGACGGTACCAGGAAAGGGTTTACGGCACAGTCTATCACATGACCTCCAACCATGAGGACGCCAACGACCTCACACAGGAGACGTTCATCAAAGCATTCCGGGTCCTCAAATCATTCAAGGGGGATTCCAGCTTTTTCACCTGGATTTACCGGATCGCGGTGAACAAGACGATCAATTTCCTCAAACAGCGCAAGAACCGGACGCAAATCAGCCTCAACGACGTTGATTTCAACGCCGAGAACGACCCGGATTTGGTGGCGCTGGTATCGGACAAAACGCCACGGCGAGATTTGAGTTTGAGCGAGTTGCAGGAGAAATTGAACGCCGCCATGCTTAAACTGTCAGAACATCACAGAATGGTAGTGACTTTGCACGATGTTCAGGGCCTCTCCCACGAGGAGATTGGCCAGATTATGGATTGCAACGTCGGCACTGTCCGTTCGCGCCTCTTCTATGCGCGGCAGCAGTTGCAAGGGCATTTGTCGGATTATTTGAAGTAGCAGTAAAGCAGTATGAATTCAAACTCCAGTGATTTTGAGGCGTTGCGTAAATTGATGGCGCTCAAGCGGCATGAGCAACCGCCACCCGGCTATTTCTACCGGTTGCCGGACCAAATCGCACTCCGCCTGGCGCGCGGCGAGGGTCAGGAGCGTTTTTGGGAGAAATTTTTCAATCAATTCACCTTCCGCCCCGCTTTGGCCTATAGTTTTGCTCTGGCGGCTTTCAGCGCCTTGACTCTCAGCGTGGTATATTCTGTCCGAACGGAGCCGCCGGAGACCGCTCAATCGTCCGGCAATGGCTGGCAGTCTGGGGCGGAAGCGGAGGCCTTGGCCAACCAGTCCAACCTTTCCGAACCGCTGCACGTTGCTAATTGGATCGGAACCGAGAATTCAAGCAACCCGGCTGTTGCCCTCCCTTCGTTATTCGACACCGGTCTGCACCATTCCAGCCTCCAAGTGAAATTCTCCAGCCCCTGAAAGCGGGTGTTACACAGGCAACGTCACGGTAATGGCCGTCCCCTTGCCGGGCCGTGAGAGAATGCGGATTTTTCCGCGGTGCGTTTCCACCACCCGGCTCACGATGGCCAATCCCAATCCCGTCCCTTTGTGCTTGGCCGAGCGCAACAATGAGGAGTGACGCTGCTGCCGCTCTTCCTGGGTCATTCCCTGGCCGGTATCGCGGAATTCGATCAAAACGTGCGTAGGTTTCTGCTCCCGGCGCGGCAAAGTGACGGCGCGGGTCGAAATGGTGAGCGTCCCGCCCTGCGGCATGGCCTCGACCGCATTGAGCGTCAGGTTCAAAAAGGCCTGCGCCAATTGCGTGCCGTCCGCCATGATCTCGGGCAAAACCGGCGCCAGTCGGCGGACAAAATGAATCTCCTGATTGCGCAATTTGTGCCTGATGAGCAGGGCCAGGTCGTTGAGAAGTTGATTGAGGTTGACCGCGCTTAACTTGGGTTCGGAGCCGCGCGCAAAGTCAAGGATTTGCTCAACGATCTTGTTAAGTTGATCCATTTTTTCGCGCAGGATGATGTCGTCCTGCACCCTCGGATCCCCCGGCGAGAAATCCAGTCGCAGCGAGTGGTAGAGCATCTTCATGACCGTAAGCGGATTGCGGATTTCGTGCGCGACCTCCGCCGCCAACAGTCCCAGGGCGGAAAGTTTTTCATTTTGACGCAACTGCTCTTCCACGTCCACCACGCGTTCGTAAAGGCGGGCCTTTTCAATGGCGATAACTGACAACTCCGTCAAGGCGGTCAAAATATGGACTTCCTCGTTGGAAAAACTCCGAGGCTCCCCGGCATAGACGTTAAGGGTGCCGGTGCTTTGGCCGCCGAAAATCAGAGGCGCGCTCAGGAGCGAAACCAATCCTTCCTGCCGGGCCATCTCCACATTCTGATAGAGCGCGGAGGTTTGCACGTTCTCCAATTGCATCGGCTTCTTGCGGCGCACGACGATGCCCATGAAACTTTCGTCCACACTCAGGCGGGGTTTGTCCCGATAAGCGGGCCCCGCGCCAGAGCTGGCGCGCAAATCAAGCCATTGGCGGGCGGTGTCAACCATCAGTAGCGAACACATGCGCGCCTCCATCAAAGTGCAGGCTTCGCGGGTGATAAGCTGCAGGGCTTCATCCACGTGCAGCGCGGAGTTGATGGAGCGGCTGACGCTGACGAGCGTCTCCAATAGGCGGGCTTTAAGCCGGGATTGCGCGAAGAGCCAGGTGTTCTGAATCACTTTGGCTGCCTGCGTCGCCAATTCTTCGAGCAATTCCTGGTCACTCTGGCTGAAAGCATCTGTGTTGCGGGAATCCACATTGAGCACGCCTCTTACTTCACCCATCACTTCCAAGGGCACCGCCAACTCTGATCGCACGTCGCGCTGTAACATAACGTATCGCGGATCGTGGCGGACATCTCCCACGCGGGCGGGTTTGCCAGTGCGAGCGACCCAGCCCGTGACGCCCTGGCCGAGCCGCAGCTTGAGGTCCGGCGCGCTGGACGGCAGACCGGCAGAGGCCTGGATTTCCAAGAGCCGGTTGTTGGGATTGATCAGCGCCAAGGAACCGCTGGATGCGCGCATCAGGCGCACCGCTTCCTGAATGATCAATTGCAAGGCCTGCTCCGGATCGAGCGTCGAATGGATGACGTTGCTGACTTGGTAAAGCAGCTTCAGCCGCTCGTGGGCCGCCCGCAAGCTGGCAATATCATCGGTCATCGGCCTTGGCTTTGAGCTGAACCAGGATTCTTTGTGCGAGCGAAGCGGGCAAAGCGTAGGTGGCGAAACGACTAGCCCGGGCAATGTTTAACCCAATGACCTTCCCATCCAGGTTGACCAAGGGACCGCCGCATTGCCAAGGCTCCAGGACGGTGTCGTGTTCGATGGCTTCCTCAAATCCTCCACTGCGCAGACTCACTTCGCCGTTGAGGCGATTCTCACGTTCGTTGGCAAGAGTACGATATATTGATTGACCAGGTTTGGGGGTCATCATCTCGATATCCGCGTCAAAATCCTTCTCCTCTCGCTGAAAGCGCATGTGGACTGTTTGCCCTTCGCGGAACTCCATGAGGATGTCCACCACTTGTTCGCGGTTGGTAACATTCACACCATCGACAGCCACGATCAAGTCCCCCGGTTTGACCCCGGCCTTCTCCGCGCCAAATCCCGGTTGCAGCTCGGCTATGACGGGGCGGTTGGTCTCAACGTTCCAACTAACCCCGATCAAAGCCCTTTGGGGCCGGATTTTGTGAGGCAGCGTACTGATAATGCCGACGGCCTGCGGCGAATCGGCCAGCCCCGGCGTAATGGCCCATTGCCCCTCCATGACGCGGCTTGGTCCCCATTGGATCGGCTTCAACCCTTCAGCTTTCACGCGCACCAGCGCCACGTCGTTCTCGTTATCAGAAGCGAGCAATTGGGCCTCGACTTCCTTGCCAGACGCCAGCCAGCAAGTGAGTTTGCCCGATTTAAGTTCGCTCGCTTTGGTCAGCACCAGCCCATTGGTATCAACGACCGCGCCCAGCGCCACCGTGTCCTCGTCCACATTCAATTCAACAACAGAGTTGCTCATTAGAGCGGATATAGGAGCGAAAGCACTCAACACCATCGGGCCGCTGCGATAACGCGAGTGAGGCAACGCAGGATAATCAGATTCATCCTGGGCCAGCGCCGCTTGCGAAAACGCCACAGCCCATAGAAATAGAAACATCGGCTGGAAGATTCTGTGGCAGGGTCGGCGCGCTGGGCCACCCTGGACGCCGCAGAAACAGAACAACATAAGAGCTGCCCGCGTCGCGGGCTGCGGCGTCCCTGCCAGCGAATGAACTAAAAACTGAGCCATGTTCTTCATTTCGAACTGCGAGGCTGGGATTGAAGTTTGATCGCCTTTGACAATTCCTTCTTATCGCGTTTAATTTGCAATTTCAAGGTTTCGCCCGGAGCGCTGTCGATGAGCCAATGCTCAAACCAGGAGGCTGCCGCAACGTGGCGCCCATCCACGCTAAGCAAAACATCGCCCAGCTTCAATTTCGCTAGCGTCGCCGGACTGTCTTTCTCGATTTTGCTCACGCGGCAGCCCTCGGGGTCATCTACCACGCTCAAGCCGCAATAGGAAGGCAGCCGCTCCGGCGGGCCAATCAGTTCCTCCCACGTAGCAAAGAACCGGGTGATCGGCACATGATAATTCTCCTCGGCGGAAGTAGTGATTGAAGAATGAATGCCGATCACCCGGCCATACATGTCGAAGAGCGGCCCTCCTGAATCACCCGGAAAAATCGTGCAATCGGTCTGCAAGTGGTCCGGCGTGAGTTGAATGATCCGCCCGAGGCGGGCCACCAGCGAGCGCTTCAAATCGAATCCGCCCGGATTTCCCAGCGCCAGCGTCCAATCCCCGAGTTGCGCGTGCTTCAACTCGCCCACGCCGACGTGCGGCCACGGGCCGGGGTCGGTGATGCGCATCAAGCCGGTGTCCGCGTCTTCATCCACCCCCAGCGTCTTGCCGCGCGCCATGCTGCCGTTGGGAAAAGTGAACTTCACTTGACGCCCCGCCCTTTCGCCAACATGCCCCGCGGTGAGAACCAAGCCATCGGACGTTATGACGACTCCGCTGCCGCTGGAATCGTCAATGACGACCGCCACCACCGCCGACGAAACCTGAGAAACCAGAGCCGCGACATGGTTTTGGATGTCTCGCAATTCCTCCATGGAAGTTGGCGACGGCTTGGTGAAGCCAGCCGGCAAATCCCGGAGATGCACACCCATGGGCTGCGGCACGGGCGGACGGGGAAAGATTGGTGCCGCTGGCTCGGCCTCAGCCAGCCAAGCCGCAGCCGACAGCGCGACTGCAAACAGCCAGCAGGCCTGTCTAACTCGCGGCAACTGAAGAGCGGACATCAAGGTCACGGCGTCAAATTCGACCAGAGTGGAGAAAACGGCGAAGGCCCCCATTCCCGGTCAAAAACCATTGTCAGAATAGCCTGAATCGCCGCATGGTCAAGCCACGGGAGTGCTTCTTAACGGCCAAAGGCGCAAATCAGGTTTTCAGCCTCAAGGCCGTTGAACAGTATAAAGCACGCTGACTAGCTGTGCTGCCCGCCCTTGAGCCAATTTGGGCTCATTTTAACCACTTGGAGGCGGCTGCGCCGGTGTCCACGCGAAAAAGCTTAAGGCGTTAGTAGGCGTTAGTAGGCGTTAGTAGCTTTGATTTCGGGCTGCTCTCGCAAGCCTATTTTGGGCTATTTCAGCTTTTCCACGCGCGAGGCCGCGCGCAAGCGTCCCCCTTACAATTGGTGCCCTTTTCCGCCCATGATTTGTCCAATGGTACGGACGACCCCACGCGCCAGCCTACGCACAAGCGTCAGTCTAATAATTTGTTCAGTTGTCCTTGGAAGGGACCGAGGAAGCGCGAAATTCACGCAGTCGCCGGGCCATCGCTCCACCTGTACACGACGAAGGGCTGGCCTGCTCGCCTTTTTCCGAGGCTGGCCCAGAGCCACCGACTCCTCTCTGCCCCATGATTTCAAAGAACACGCGCCGGCTTCCCTTTTTCAGGGCATCGACGTCTCCAGCACGAACTCATACCACGTTTGTGTGGTAACGCAAGTAGCCGAGTGCTTGGTCAGCGACAGACGGGTGCCTCGCTGTCCAATCCCGAAGGGATTGAATCTTTCAGCCTAGGCTTGGCCCGATGCAAAGAGGGCCTAGCCTAGGTGGAGATTTTCAGGATTAAAAACCCCGAAGGGGTTTAATATCAACATATTGTAACGCCGATTCAACGCTTTCAGCGTTGTGATTTCTTGAATGCTTTCCCAGGGTAGCCGCTGCGCGGCAACCGCTGGGCTGAATGATTCAATCCCTTCGGGATTGCTCGGTCCGAATGGCCATGGGAGCAGATTCCTTCCTATTCCACTGAAAACAATGAAGAACCACCAAATACAAATTTACGCCCGGTGGACACTCATTCCTGCCGCCAATTACCGATGACTTGGCCATCCGGCCCCACCGTACTCAAGTCGTAGCTTTGCGGGTTATGAAGGCCGGGACATTGGTAGATATAAGCATGGCCCCAAGGGTCTAACGGAACGGCCTTTTCCATATACGGCCCATGCCAATGGGTGGCGCCAGATGGTTTTTGCATCAAATCGAGCAACCCATCGGGGCCGCGCGGAAGGTAACCGTTGTCCACCCGGAAGACATGCAGCGCGGTTTCCAACGCGGTTATTTGAGTGATGGCCGATGGACGATCTCCCCAGTCTTCCGCTTTCGGATAGATCACGATGATCGCCAACACGACGGACACGCAGGACACAATGATCTCCGCGCCTCGCTCCATTTTCTTGCACACGTCGTGACTGATGATCTCACTTGGGCCGCAATGATGATTCATAAGTAATGGGGTTTTATGCATGTTACCAATTGCCGTAAACCTGTCCGTCCGGGCCTACTGCACTCAGGTCGTAACTCTGCGGATTATGCTTCCCGGGACATTGGTAGATATAAGCATGGCCCCAAGGGTCCAATGGAAGCGCCGCGTTTATGTACGGCCCGCGCCAATTGGTTGCGCCGGGCGGTTTCCGGACCAAGTCAAGTAAACCATTGGAGCCGCTAGGAAGAAATCCGTTTTCTGATTGAAATGTACGGAGCGCGGTTCGAAGGGAGGACATTTGAACTTGCGCTTCAACGACCCGCGCCCTGGGCCCGCGCTTGATCGAGAGAGGCAGCAATATGCCAGCTAACGTAAAGACCAACAATAGCCCAAGCGTGAACCGGAACCACTTCGAGATTGGGCGCTTAACAGGAAGTATTGTTTCGTTCGGACTGGATTTTTCGTTCATGGTCTAAACGAGGATGCACAATCCATGCCAGTTATGGCGGTTTAACAAATAGTGTAGCCGAAGATCAACCGAGGTAGGGCGAGACTCTGTCGAACCGTGACTCGATTTCCCCCACAGAAAGTCAGGGCTCGACGGAGTCTCGCCCTACCGAGTACTAGGCCACATTAAAGTGCTCTAAACTCCCCAACCAAGACCGAGAATGGCAATCTCTTTTCGCGCAATCATTTCGCACAAGACAGATGTAGAGGGCAATAATTGCGCAGGGTCGTCACGCCATTTATTTGACGAGCGAGGTCATTCGACATTCCACTTTCAAGCAGCGCGCTGGCCGTCTTGCCGCCAACGCCGGAGAAGCAAGCCCAGCAACCGGCCCGCGCGAGCCAAAAAACCGAGACGTTCGCCGTAGGATGGAACAGCCCAGAGGCGGAAGTTTTTGCGCAAAAGTTCTTGCGCGAGCCAGACCCCGATACCGTCAATCATCAATCCAAACGCCGGCCAAAGAATCCACAACCAATATTCCTTCCTAACCAAGCCCGCACCGTAACAAAGGCCGACGAACATCCAAGGAACAAGGCAGATCCAGAATAGCGCCGTCGGGGCGGACGATCGCGGTTTTGGATTTGACATGGCTGTCCACATCGCCATCCACGCCATGGCCCGCAGGTCGAATGCAAGCATGATGGTTGAAACGAAGATAAAAAGGAGAAATTCAATGTTCACCTTGGAAAGAAGCAGGCCCGTGACCAGCGAGACGATGAACGTGACGCCTTCGAGGACCACAACAAATACCAAGGGCCGAAAGTAGTAGCGGCGCAAGAGCAGCCACATTCCTTCGAGGATTTCCTCCTCTGTCAATGGACTGCAACAGAGAATAATTTCCAGTGAACCATTGCGGCGATGTTCCTCCAGCAGGCCGGCGTAGGAAGGGACACTCACCCGCAACAACAATTGGAGCAAAATGATAATCAAAGCGAAACACCCCGCGTAGTCTTGCCCCCCTGCATCTTCCAACATCACGCGAATGGGAAAATACGATAGCCCGGCTACAAAAACAGCCAGCACGCCCCAAACGAACGGCGGGCTGACCCGCCTCCTGCAAACCAGCCACAAAAAAGGGTGGACGCTCAACAACCACCGTCTCCGAGCCGCGCGCGCGGCCAGACTGCCGTAACGCCACCTTTCCCAAGTTCGTTTCCAAAGACCCGCCTTTTTGGGGTTTTCGCGCCATCGAAATGGGAGGATTCGAATGGCGAGGCCCAAGAATATCCATGCTTGCAAATGCACTGCGAGCAAGGAGAGCCAATAATCCCACGTCACGCCTCTCGCAGAGAAACGACTCATCGCCAAATAAAGCGCATGGGCCGGATTGTTCCAATTGGAGAGGGTCGCCAGCCAATTCCAATGCCTGGCCTGCGCTACTCCGTAAGTCACGCCGCAGCCAATCAGGTACAGGAGGAGAATCAATAAAGGCAGGCCAGTGGAATTTCCGCGCAAACGGCAGAGGGCCGAGCAGAACATGCCGATGGCCTGGCTCAGGAAAAAGACGTCCAAGATGGCCAATCCTGTTTTCGTGTATTGGGCGGCGGTGACTCCTCCCATCAATGTGCAAATCGCCAGCAGCGGCAAAACAGCCAGGGCCGCGTAAAGCCAGGGCAGGGCGGCGGCAGCCATCTTACCCAGCACGATGTCGTGGCTTTTGAGGTCAGTCAAGAATAAGAACCCGATGGTCCCTTCTCGTTTCTCGGCGCTGATGCTGTCGCAGCCGGCCCACGCGGAACAGAGTGCCCATCCGAACAAAACGAAACTCAAGGCCTGGAACAGGAACTGCCCATCATACATGCGAACGCGCATGCTGTAGGTGACCAGCAGGCCATAACCCGCCACTGCGATCCAGGTTGCGGCGGCAGCCATCCGCCCGTAGTAAGTTTTGGGCCGCCGCGCTGCCAAGCGCAATTCACGCTCGACAATCGGCAGAACGATCGCGCGCGAAATCCGCCCGGCCAGTGCGCGCGCGATGGCTGGAGAAGTTTTAGGGGACTTCTCCAGAATTTTTTCGTTGGGTGTCATTCCGGGCCGCGCACGTCAGCGAGAGTGGCTTGATTTGGCCCCAGTTGCCAAGCGAACTTTCATAAAGGCGGCCAGGGTTCCAAGGCCAAACAGCGCGAAGCTGCCGAGCAGGGTAAGCAAACCGTCGGGGGCGCGCAACAAACACACCCCTGCGAGGTAAAGCGGTCCCCAGCACACGACCGCCCCCGCGCAGTAAGCGATCGCCGCCGGCCCCCATCCTCCCAGGATAAAGCGGGCGCACGCATAAACCGCCAGGACCGACGCTCCGCAGGCCATGGTCACGTGGATGCCATTGGACGGCTTGGCCATCACCCATACGACGGTGTGAATCAGCCAATATGCGCCGCATATTTTCCGGGCGGTGGCCGCATCCGATTTCGCAGCTCCAATCCAGCGGATGCTGTGCAAAAGAATGAAGATCAATCCGGCCTGCACAGCGAAGTTCACCGTGAGCGTTGTAGTCGGGAGAAGACCGGCCAAGCCAATTCCGAGGCACAAACCGCCGAGGATTCCCAACTTGGGCCTGGCCGACAGAACGGCCCATCCTACCATGTAAATCAAGCCTCCGCCGCACAACGCCTCGGCCAATCCCACACCTCCACCGACCGAAGCCGGATGTGGCAGGAAGACACCCACCAGCAACGCGGACACCGCACAAAGATGCAAAGCGAGCCGGTCGCGCCGAACGAAGGAGATCGCGCCGCAAGCGAGGGTGTTCAGAAGGGCGAGCGTCAGGCCCATCGACCGGCGTTCCGTCCAAGCACACGCCAGGACAATAAGCGTGGGCTGCAAGAGCAAAATGCGTTGACAGGCGCCGCGCGCTTTCACGGGTGCGAGGTTGTTCACCTGGCGCCAGAGCATCCAGGCGGCCATCCAGACGCCGGGCGCGACGTACGCCACGCGCCACGGCAACCCATAGACGTAACTGATGCAGTAAAGATGAACACCAGTCCCGGAAATCCACAAGAATAGCGCCAGCAGCGGGAAGGAACGCCACGCATAAAATGGCAATTCCTCGTTAGCTGCCAGGCCGGTCGGCAAAGTTTTGCTGGGTAAAATTGCGGCCAGAGCGACGGCGGCCGGGATGATCCAATTCCATTCCCAGGACGTTAAGGCCAGCCCGCGCTGGTCCCAATCGGGCACCGCCAAGTCCTTGTGCAGGTATCGAATCAGCACCGGCCACACGAAGTTGAAGCAGAGGAGAAAGGCCCCCGGCCAGAGTAATCGGGCCGGCATGTTCAATTCCTTGAGCCAGTGTTTTAGCGCGCTGACGCGTAACAGCGCGAGGCCACAGCCCGTCAAGCACAATGCAAAGGCGGTCCAGTTCTCCAATAAAAGCGCCTGGCTGACCAGGAGAAAAGGCACGCAAACAAACAGATTTTCCAGGCCAACCAGCAACCCGGCATCATACCAAATGCGTCGCCGAGCCAGTGCAATGGCCGTGCCGGCGAGCAACAGCTCATAAACCTGGAACGAGGAGAAATTAAAAAGAAGCTGGGGAAACTCGCGCGGGAAGATCCGCGAATCAAGCGAGAGCCGGCGCATGCTCCAAAGCAGGAGCGCCGCGCTGACGATGTAAAACGGATTGCGGGCCAGGAGAATCCGCGCCCAGTGCCGGACGGCGGCCCCAGGGTCAAAGGGCGGGATGATGGGTGGTGGCAGCGGCGGCACCGAAGGGGCTGGAGGGATGGGAGGAGTCGGAAGATTTGGACCAGAAACAGGGTCATTTATCATAATTTCTCCTTTCTTGCAAAAGCGATGGCGGCTTTTGTTGGCTGCCCGGGCTTTATGTTTATTGACTATCATTTACTATCTTTTAAAATCTAATGCAAGCAAATAATTTCATACTTTGCGCGTTTTCGTGAGGAGACGTTTCTCGCGCGAGCATAGACGCTGCTAATGAAGCGACACGCCGGCTTGCTTGCGCATGGGGCGGGGTCTCTGATACCTTGGCCTTCGTCACGCCGTCAGCGCGAGTGGTGAAATGGCAGACACGCCAGACTTAGGATCTGGTCCCGTAAGGGGTGGAGGTTCAAGTCCTCTCTCGCGCACCACTTTTAGCCGCTAATCCCCGTAGCGGGGTCCCCTCCCATGAAGCCGTTGCGAAATAGGCGCTGGGTTGTTGGATTTCATTGTCTGAGGCCTGGACGAATTCCGGCGGGGGCTGCCGGGTTTTGCACCAGGCGAATGGTCGTGATTTCGGGAGGTGCGCTTTCGCCCGTATTCGAGCGGCATGGTCTCTCCAGGCAGTAAAGAAGATTTATCGGCAGGAGGCAGACGGAGCGCATTTTGCCAGCCAGGAATGTAACGGCATAATTGCCGGAAACGACTGGCGCGACGAAGGGTGTCTGCTGCTCTCATTTCCAGTTGCCGAACCCGGTCCCGGCTCACGCCGAGGAGGACGGCAATCTGGCTGTACCTAAACGGCCGGCATCGAAGCGCGGCGGCCAGGGCCTGCTGGGGTTTGTCGGCCAGGATGAGCAGGATGCCCTCGGGCAATTCGCTTTCGTCCACTGCATCGGGATCAATCTTTCGACCGAGTAGTCTTTGTAGAAATGGGCTTGGGCGATTCAAATAGGATTGGATTTTCATTTTTTACTTTTCAATTCGTTGCAAGAGTAGCATCTCTATTTTGGCCATGCTTTTTGTCGCTGATTTCGTAACATCGAGCCAGCCTGGAGCCAGCAACTCACTTCCTACAGCCTTTTGGATAGGTTACGAATTGTTATAATTATGCGTATGGGTATTACACCCCATAGCGCCTGTGTGAGTTTTTCGTCATAATCAATTCCCGGCATGCGTAACGTATGAAAGCTCAGGAGCATCTGAAAGGTCTTGCAGGCCCTTTCGAGGAGGCCATCGCATCGGAAGAATTCGGGAGTGCTTTAAACATCGCTGGAGTTTATCAAGATATTGTAACCCGAGAGTGGGCCATCCAATCCTATCTCCGGGCAACACAGTTAGCAGGCGAAGACCACGTCCATAACTCATGGTACGACGTCAGTGCCCTGAGCGATCCAGAAGTTCTGATGGATGCCGTCTTCGCCGCGCGCGCGGCCGATGTGATTGTGATTTCCGTTTATGCAGCGGATGAGTTGCCACTTAACCTTTATGCTTGGATTGCGGCGTGGCTGCCTCGCCGAGTCTCTCGGGCGGGCGCGTTGGCCGCACTGGTTGGTGTCAACGAACCGCTTGATCCCCAATCGGTCCGCACGATTGGATATCTGCAAGCTGTGGCCTTCAGGGGCCAATTGGATTTTGTTCCGCAGTCGCGCCGCCTGACTGACACATCTTCCACGGCCTTCAACCCAATCGAGGAATCAGCCAGCGCCGACGCACGGTCTATCTCTGCGATCAATGAGCAACGCTGCTTTCCTTATTACCATAAAGGCCTCTCCGATGTTTAGTAATGAGGGGGCAAGGCATCGTTATTTGTGAGGAAAAGTTTGCGCGTTATGCGCGGTCTTCATTTGGCGCCTGCCTCGGTCCTCGCGTGTGTCGCGGGATTTGGAAAAAATGTTATCGCGTTTTTGAGGCTTTTGACTCAGTGCGGCTGAGGCAAGTTTCGGGCGCAGTTGGTGGAGCGATTTGGGAAAAACAGGTGTTGGCGGCTTCGTTGCGAGTTCGGTGGCGGGCGCTTTCATAGATTTGGCTGATGGTAGCTTCTTCATGGAGATTGTTAGGCGGATTTGCGGCGGAAGCTTGCGCGATCGTCTGCTTCGAGCCAGTCAAACGTAGAGTTCGTTTCTGGATTCAGCATGAGCCTGCAGCAGTTGTCCATGAACTTGGCGCGGCGCGCCGGGTCTTTCATCGGGCTGCCGGCTTCCATTTCGTCAGACCAAGTCTTGATTTCGCCCGCCGTTTTCGCAGTGCCGTGGGTCTCTAGCCACGTGCCGACTTCTTCATAGTCTTTCGCGATTTGAACGGCCGCTTTGAACAACTCCGCGTTGATGCCCTTGAAACCAAAAAGCATGTTGTCCAACGGACAATCGTAATGATATTCGCCCAACATTCCTGTCAGGCTGGCGCGGCATTTATCAACAGCACGGCAGGCAATCACGAATCCGCCGATGCGCACGCGGGGGCTGTGCGGGGCTTGTTTGGTCAGGTCTCGGTCGATGATAGGAGTGTTCATAACTATAAAGGAAAATGAGGGCGTGCACTGTCAAACAACTTCCGCCAGCGCGGGCATATAATGCGGGGGGCTTTGCTCGACGGCTTCACTTGTCAAATTAACGAACACCGTCGACTCCTCGTAACTGATCCGGTCCACATAACCCGCCGGGATCTGCACCTCTTTGCCCGAAAGGCGGTGGCCGGTTTTGATGACCAACTGGCCGATTGCCCAAGTCTGGTCGTCCATCATGAAATCGCATACATGGCCGAGCATGCCATCGATGGCTTTGAGGTGGTAACCGCTTACAGCTTGAGTGCTGCGCAAATGCGCATCAGCATGTTCTGGCTGCGGGCTATCTGCATTGGCTGGCAGTGTAGGAGGGAATTCCATGATCGGATTGCCGCTCATACCCCACAACGCGTCGCCCTGCCAGTAGTAGGGCCAGCCGTAGTACCGGTGGTACTCCTCTTCGTATTGTCGTGACACCGGTTTATGCGCTTCAATCGAAGGGCTGTCCTCGATCTGTTTCCGCGTCAATTTCACGCCCAGCACTTTCCCAGCCTGCGCCAGACGGCCAAGCGAACGCGGCGAGATGAGCACCTGGCGCCCGGTCAACCACGATCCTGTGTCCGCGACTACATAACGAACGGCCCAGTTCTCATCATCAAAGTAAAAATCCTTTACGCGGCCGATTTCGCCGTCCAACGCCCCAAGTTTGTCCCCGTATAATTGTTTGACGCTCCGCAACATAATGGTGTGATTGGCCTGCTCAAACCTCGCATTCGGCCAACGCGAGCACGAACGCACTGCGCAAATCGAGCCCGTCATCGCCGTATTTGAGGAAAAGCATCTTTCTATAGCTCATGGAGCAGTATTCCTCCAACTGCATGCCAACGCTATGGGGTGTTACCCGACTCCAGACGGTGAAAGCACCCAAGGACGACTCCTGCCGGTCAGCTTTCATCAGGATACAGAAACTCGGTCATTCGGTCGTAACCATGCGCCACCGGAATGGGATGACCGACGTGCTGCAGCAATTGACGGGTCAGGTTGAGCTTCGATTCCAGAAATTGGTCGTCGTGCGAAGGGTCGTGATGGACGACGGTCCAGCGGCGCACACCCGCGAGCCGCGCCAGCAGGCAGACATTGGACAGCGAGGAATGTCCCCAACCGACATGGGAAGCGTATTCTTCGTTTGTATATTGCGCTTCGTGAATCAACCAATCGGTGCCGGACAGAAATTCGATCATTTTCTGGTAGGGGGCAACGCGCTCATGGTCAGGTGAAATCAAATCCGGCGAGCCGGTGTAGCCCTCGAGAAATTCATTGTCCGGCACCCACGCAATTTTCTTCCCGCCGAGTTCTATCTTGTAACCTACCGTCGCGCCCGGATGGTTGGCGAATTCCCAGGTGACCCGTGTATCTGGCAATTCAATGGGCTCCGGCCCGAGCTGGACGAAGTTGAGCCTGGCTCTCATGTTTTCCAACTGGACGGGAAAATAATCCACGTCGAGCTGGCCGGAGAACAGCGATTTGAGGTCCTTGCCAAAACCTTGGGCCCCGTAAACGGTAATCTTGAAACTCGGGTCGTAGGCGGGAATGAAAAATGGAAACCCCTGGATGTGATCCCAGTGGGTGTGCGTGATGAAAAGATGCACGTCGCGGATGTTCGATTTCATCAGCTCCAGGCCCAGATCGCGGATGCCGGAACCGGCGTCAAAGATGCAGACCATGTTTTCGGTTGTGACCCCCATGCAGGAAGTTTGTCCACCATGCCGGAGAAAATTGGCTCCCGGCGTTGGGGTCGAGCCCCGTGTGCCCCAGAGCGTGAGACATTTGGATTGCGTCCGGAGCGTCGGACGAAAGACTTCCACGTCCTGATCTCCGTCCGCGCCTGGCTGGCGTTCCACCGTCTTCCCCTTTCCCGGCTGCGATTCGAAGAAGCCGCTGACCATCCCGGTCAAAGCGGAAATGGTGAACGGTTTAATTAGAACATCATAAGCCCCCAGGGCCGTCGCATAGTTCAATTCCGTCTCAAAGCTTTTTGCCGTGCAGACGACCACTCCAATGTCTTTCGTAGCCGGGTCAGCCCGAAGTTGTTTCATGACCTCGATGCCGTGAATTTTAGGCATCATGATGTCGAGAACGATCAGGTTAGGCATGAGCGACCGCGCCATCTTGAGGCATTGCTCGCCATCCTCCGCCAGCGCCACCTTGTAACCACTCTGTTCCAGAGCAAGGATCATCTTGTGGGAGATTACTTTGACATCCTCGGCAACGAGGATGAAACCCTGAGGGCGGCCATTGTTGGTTGACATAATTCAGGAAATGTTTGGGGTTTCAATGAACTGCCGCAACTGGTGATTCAATTGTTCCACTTCGGACAAAAGGGTGGCGACGCGCTCATCCAGGTCCGTTAAGTCGCCGGCACGTCCAGCCGCCTCCAACTGGCGCGCCAATTTGACAGCGCCACTGGCGCGCAACTCCCCCAGCATACCGTTAAGCCCGTGGCTGGCTGCTTCCAAGGCGCCCGGATTGCGCTGGGCCGCCGCTTCGCGCAGATCCGCCACGAGACGCGGCGCGTCCGAATCAATTGAAAGCCGCACAAGTTCGCGCAACACCTCGATGTTGCCGTTGACGCTCTCCATCAAAGCGACGCGGTCAAAATCGCCGCCCGATTGGCCCGACTCAGTTTTACTGCCGAGTTCCTTACTTTGCCTCTGCTCCGTAGCCATGCTGCCTTTTGGTTTTGCCAAGAGCATGTCGGGCACTACCCGCTTGATGGAGTCGAGCAACTCCTGGTAACGAATTGGTTTGGCGACGAAATCGTCCATGCCTGCTTTGAGACAACTTTCGCGGTGGCCATCATCCGCATTCGCGGTCAGGGCGATAATGGGAACATGCAATCCTGATTTTTGCTCCCCTTGTCGGATGGCGGCGGCAGCCGCAAGACCGCTCATTCGGGGCATTTGCATGTCCATGAGCACCAGATCAAATTGGTGAGTTTCCACAGCCGCCAGCGCTTCCTCGCCATTGTGGGCCAGCGTAACATGATGGCCCCACCCTTCCAAATTGATCGTAGCAAGTCGCCGGTTGGCCGCGTTGTCCTCGGCCAACAAAACCCGTAATGGCCTTTGCTCAGGCGTATCAGCCATGGTGAGGGCCAGGCTTTCTGCAAAATCCAATGCCTCATTGATCGTGTCCATGAACTCTTTGACTTTGATGGGTTTGGTCAGATACCTGAAGAACCCCAATTCCAAGCCCATGGCGATGTCCCGTGGCATGGCATTGGCGC
>Ga0206819_10045_pt1 | contig 46385 bp, 38 predicted proteins | sample Alteio_BWOrgCont_87_FD_152855 | JGI IMG/M metagenome (GOLD analysis project Ga0206819, IMG submission 152855) | Enriched cells from forest soil in Barre Woods Harvard Forest LTER site, Petersham, Massachusetts, United States -... | ecosystem: Environmental > Terrestrial > Soil > Temperate forest >... | reverse complement strand
AGCATCGGTTTGATGCCCCACCAGCGCGGCTCGATCGGACGATCTCTAGCCCAGAAGAGCGCCAGCACAACGGCAGGAACCACACTCAAATAACTCAAACGCGTCAAACAACCGGCTGCGACCGTGGCACCCAACCAAAAGAGATTAGTTCTTCTGACGCCGGCTTGAAGCATCTTTAAGACGAGCAGCAACGTAATTGATACCAGTGTCACCTCCAACGAGAGGTTGGTGATCGACGCAAAGGTATAAGAGCATTCCGGCTGCAATGCGACCAAACCGCCCAACAACAGCGCTGCGCGTTTATTGCCGTCGAACAATATTTGACCGATTTTGACCGCTGCAACTATGGTTATGCATCCCAGAAAAATCGAGATGCCTCGCATGCACATTATGCGCGTAACAATGTTTGCCGTTCCAAGCAAGCTGTTTAGCAAGCCGGTGAAAACATAGAAGAGCGGCGGATGGAACTCTGAAAATTTCTTTTGTGATATCAGTGTTTCATCATTCATAAAGCCCGTCTCCGCAGTCAGACTGTTGAGCTGCTGAGGCAGACCAGGTGTCACTGGAATGGGCGTACAGTTGGCGAAAGCCCCGACGTCAAACAGTTTGTACAGACGGAAGAGTGCCACGGGCACCCTCGGCTTGGTTTGCACAAAGAACGTTCGCTCGTCGAAAAGCTGTTCTGCATAAAGAAAGTGCTGGCATTCGTCGTAAGCGTGCAGTGGGGGCGTGGCAAAACTCCAGGTGAGGCTCTTAGCCAGTCCAAGCGCGATCAAAAGCACGGTGCCCATGAGCAAATAACGGCGCCTGGCGGCATCCCACCACGATGACACAGTTGAAGCTCGAAGACTATGCAAAAGTTGGAAGGACATGCCCGCTCCTGGTACTAAATGTGCGACGAAGAGCTTTCAGCCCTGCTCCCAAGCCATGAAGTGCCCAAACCACCGGTAAGTGCGAATCGGCAAAGCCGGTGCCGAAGCCAAAGTTGACAAAGTAACATGCATTCCAACCGCCATCGGCTGTTTGATTGTGGCAGAGCCAATCCAATCCTTTTTCGATTGCTGCCGGCGAGCAGGCGATGTTTTTATCCGCAGCCAACGCCAGAGCATACACCGCCAACCCTGTGTGTTCAGCTGTCGAGGCTGATAGTGCGCCTCGCCAATCTTCTCCCCATCCACCATCGGGGTTTTGCTGCTCACTCAGCCATTGCACCGCTCGCGCCACCACCGCATTGTACGCGTCAGTCTCTTTGATTGAGAGCAGAGTTTCGATCGCTATGGCTGTACCGTAAATATAACGAGAGCACCAACCGTCTATCCAACTTCCGTCAGGCAACTGCTCCGCCAAGATCCATGATAAGCAGCGCCGCACCGGCTCATCTGACAATGTCATGCCACCGCATATGAGCGCTTGCAGCGCCCGCGCGGAATTCGACAACCAACAAAAATTGGGTCTGAGATTGCCATCACCGAAGGTGCTGAAGGCGCCTGACTTTTCTTGCATCGTCAGCAGTCCTTGCGCGGCGGTCGACACAGCAGCGTCTCCCGTGCGTGAGTTCGCCAGTGCCATGCAAGCCAATGCGGTGTCATCGGTGTCGCAGTAGCGGCGCCGGCTGCCCATACCATGAGAGTAGTCCCACGACCACATGCCATGTGCAGGAGAGCGGCCTTCACGAAGAAATGACTCTGCTTTTTGCATCTGCGGATCAGCGGAGGGAATGCCGCATTGTCGCAACGCCAGCATTGTCAACGCCGTGTCAAATACATCTATCCGAATTTCTCTGCCGTTCAGCCAACCGGAACCCTCGTAACTGATGTGTTCCAATGCCTGAAGCGCCCTTTCTTTCTCCTCCTGCAATCCCGCGGCCGCACAGTAAAAAGCATCGATAATTATGTCGCTAATCCACTCGAAGGTGTCATCATCGAATCTGTAGCGCGGTCGCCACTGTGCTGCGAACTCTTGCACACGCCGACCAGCCGCGTCAGAATCCCGGCGAAGCAAACTCATAGCTGCCGGCACCATGACAAAGATGTCGAAGCCCGTTAAGCCGGAACATTTCGAGGCGGCCTCAGATAGATGATTTTCAGGTGGGAATGTTCTGGCGCGCATTATCCATGGAATCACGCGGCGTTGAAAAATTGACAGACCCAATGCACGCTTGGTAAAAATCTTCGGCAACTTCCACATTGCGGTGGGATGCAGGGGAATGCCGCGCATGGCCGCCAGACGGGCCAACTGTGCCGGTCCCCGGTCGCGCAGCAACTCGAGTCGTGAATTTTCCTCGAAGATGTAGCGAAGTACCTGCACAACCGGATCCTGAATCTTGGAGAAATTGCGGCGCAAGTAGTCTTCGCCTCGCTCCAGCACTGGTGAATTCGGGCGCGCCCAGCGCAGCACCGGCAGTGCCAGTGCTGTTTCATAACCGCCGGCAGGTTCGCCCGGATAAGCGGCTATGCCACCAGATGCAGTAGCACAGGATTCGATGAAGTCACAGATGTCTTGTACCGGAGCTGCCGCCGTTGGCGTTGATTTCAGCGCCAAACCGGCTGCGTACCAGACAATCATGTTGCTTCTCACGGATCCCGCCCAACAACCGTCGCTGTTCTGCGTACGCCGCATAAACTCGACGGCCCGTTCTTGCGATCGCTCCGCTACCTTCAGTGAGAACATGCAGACTCCTTCCCTGTGCCTGATTCGGCGCTTTGGCCGGGCATCGGCGGCGTGACGAAGAAAAGGCGCCCACCAGGCTCAATTTGTAGCGTTTGTAATCCATGCGCCTGCAAAATCTGCCGATCGCCAGGAATGTCGGTCAGGAAATAATACGGCTCGCCGGCTGTTGGCAGTCCCCTCAGTGTTCCTGGCTCGACTGGGATGAATCTCGTTTTGCCATCGACCAGGTAGGAAAGTCCAAGCAAAATGCCAACATCTCCAACAACTAGCGGTTTCTTAACTCGCTGGAGCAATTTAGCTGGAACATCCACGCCATATCCAAAACCTTCATAGTCCTTTAGTCTCGAATATGACAGGCAGCTGGTGAACTCAATACCGAGCACTACCAAGAACAAGGCGATGCCGATACCACGCCTGATTCGCCCGTGATTCCACAGGTCGGCGAGCGCATAAGCCACCATTATTTGCAATGCCAGAAGCGTCGGAACGACGTATCTGTCATACGTGCACAAGCAGTCTCCCGCCGGGATGTCACGCAAAAGGAGAAAGACCGGCCCTGCACAAAGAAACAGCAGATACGCGAACGCGCGATTCTGACGCCGCGCCTGCCATGTGGTGTACATGCCATAGGCGGCGAGTGTGATAATGAAGTAACGCAGCGCATGCATCGCCAATCCCCTCAGGCAGTTCGTGTGTAACGCGAACGGGAGCACCGCGTGTGATGCGAGCTTCAGTGCCATCATGGCCGGTGTTAGATGCTGGCGGATGGAGTCGGTGAACATGGGATGCCCAAAGAGAAAGAACTTCAGCCATGGACCAAAGAAAATAACTGCCAGTACTGCAGCTGCGCAAAAGTACATTACCCGCTTGTTGAAGCGGAAGCACTCGTGAAACCAGGTGAACAGCCCCTGGGACAAAAACAGCGTGCATGTGGCAAGATGGGCGTAGACAGTAGCTGTCGAGACCAGACAAAATGCCGCCCAGTTCACCTTCTTGTTTAGCCGCAGACTACGCAGCAGTAACGTACTCGACAGCAAGATCAGGAAACTCCACAGCGCATAAGGTCTGGCTTGTTGCGAGTACAATAGCTGAATCGGAGACAGGCAGACGATCGCCGCAGCCATGGAAGCAAACATTGCCGATTGCGACAACTCCAGGCAAAGTAGCACTGTTAGCGGTATCACGAGAATTCCCAGCGCCACGGAAAGTACGCGCAAACTCGTAGGTGAATCTCCGAATATATGAGCCCAAACACGCGCTGCCAGCAAATAGAGCGGTCCCTGTTCGGGCAAGCATCTCGCCAAACCGCGCAAGGCATCGATCGTGTTCTTGCCGGTGTTGAAGTGCTGATACTTCTGAAACTCACCAGCTGTAGTGGCTTTACCAATATCCTGATAAGTGTCTGACGCAGCATATCCGGAAATGAATAGCGACGTGACAAATTCATCGCGCTGATAGAGTTTGTAATCGAGATTGCAACAACGAATAACAACTCCAACAATGATGGCGATGCCTGCCAGCAAATACATCAATGAGGCGGTCTTTTTGCTGCGGCCCTGATCAGGCAATGAAGCTTGAGCCGAAGTATTGAGTTCGATCGCAACAGGTTGCATGATCATTCCTTTCATCTATGCAGCGATTTTGGAGTCACAAGAGAGACTTGATGATCCTGGTCGCACGGAACAATGGTGAACTCCCCACTGTTTAGCTTAGTGATGTCGGAGGTGACGCCGTTAACGAAAAGGAATGGTTCGCGAAGCTTTCCTAGCGCGTCCGGGTTTGGGCCAATAGCGAGAATCCGGGCATTGCCGATATCCTGATGCGACAGGAGCAATGATGCTCCCAAGTCAGTAACGATGAGCAGATTTTTCGCTGCTCTTACAACTTTGGCTGCACCGTCCAGTCCGACACCGAGTCTGCGGTAGTCGGTTTGTGCTGCATACCAAGAACAAGTTGCAACCTCAATAACAATGCAGGTTATCAATAGCGCTGTGCTGACTGGCATCCAGGCCTTTCCTGGTCGCGCCCATAGTTGCGACAAGGCAAACGCCACCATAATTTGTGCACTGAGAAGGGCCGGTGCTATGTATCGGTCGATTGTAAGGAGACACTCACCACCTTGAAGATACTTCAAAAGAAGCACTGACGGGCTCAGGCACAGTAACAACAAATAAGCACACAACGGCTGTTGCTTGCGTGATTTCAAAGAGACGACGGTGGAACAGACAACGATTAAGGCGAAAGCAATGCGTAGAGCGGTTTTCCAGGGATTAGCGATAAACTCTCCATCTGACACAAATGTCGATGCTGCGTTCAAAGCGCTGTCTCTCAATAGAGAGCCAAACGTCAGTTGATGCCGCAAGGATGCTGTAAACATCGAATGTCCAAAGATGAGGAACCTAAGCCAAGGAAGCAGGAGAATCACAGCTACTGACATTGCTGTGAAGAAAGCCATGACACGGCGGGTCGGGCGGAAGCGTTCCACATATAGAGTGTGAGCCGCTTGCGCACAAAAAACCGAGCAAGTGGCCAGGTGGGTGAACGCCGTGGCAGTCGCAGCGATACAATAAAACACCCAGTTTTGCCTGTTGTTGAGGCGTAGCGCACGCATCAAGCAAATGCTGGATGCCAAAAACAGAAGTTCCCAAACAGCATAGGGCCTGGCTTGCTGCGAATAGACAAGTTGCAGCGGAGAAACGGCAACCATGGCTGCGGCCATCGCCGCGAAGACGGCGCAACTCGTCGCTTCCAGGCAGAGCCAGAACGTCGCCGCAATTACTACAACGCCGGCTGTCGCTGAGACGGCGCGGACCGTTGTCAGTGAACTACCTGCGACCTGGCACAAGGGTCGCACGACTAAATAGTAAAGTGGTGCCTGGTCCGGCAAGCAACGTGCCAGTGCTCTTAAAGCATCGAGATTGCTTTTCGCAGGATCGAAAGTTTGCACTTTCAGCAGATCCTGCCGGGTGACTTCGTGGCCTTCTGTGCGCATGTAATCGGTGACAGAATATCCAGACACGAAGAGCATGGTGCCTGATTCATCAAGCTGGCAGATCTTTCGCTCGAGGGTGGAGAAGCGGAACACAACTCCGACAATCACCGCGACTACTGCCACAATCCAAACGGCAGTCGCTTTGGCTTGTCTGCCCTGGCCTGGCGGCTGTTCTGCGAGCCGAGAGTTAGTAGTAGTTGGTGCGATCAGAGAAGTGGTCATATCAATCCTCGAAATCGATTTGAGAGACGAGACTCTCGGTTTTGAACGGTCACAAATACAGAGCCAAACGCCAGGCGACAAACAACACAAGAAGAAGAATCCATGTTTTGGCAAGGGCACACAAAGCGATGATTGTGCAAGCTGGAAGTAAGAAGTTGGGTATGACGTTGTGCAGCAGCCGATCTTCCAGCAGTCGTGAGCCGAAGTGCGGATCGATGCAGTCTCCCCGGCGAATTCGACTAATCGTCCGCATACCAGCCAGTACGTACAAGAGTGCAATTGATGCGGCAATGCCCGCGGCTATAGGGGAGCTGTTGATGCATGCGCATAAGACGAGAACGATCATTGCTGCAATCGCGGCTCGGTCGATCGACAACATGTTCGAATACAGTCGATTCAACTGGTGATTTTCCATGCGGGCAGCCAGAGTTGCAGTGCCGGTACTTTTGTCGCCTGCTCGATCGAACCTTTGATGTCCGATTTCGATAGTGGCACCGTTGATGGTGCATAGAAAAGCGAGAAGCAGTGCCTGCCAATCACAACCAAACCCAAGGCTGACGGACATTAACACAATGGGCAGTCCGCACATTGCTACTGCTGCAGCCATGACTCCGATAGCGCCCCGTTCTTTCAATCGAAGCGGTTTCAGCGAATACGCAATCGACAGTGCGAGCGACAACAACCACAAGGGCACAAATCCGGGCTGCAGGACAAACGGCACCGACGCCCATAACATCGCGCCCGCGGACAATGCCATCAATGCCAAACCTTGCGGCATTCCGAGAGCATGAAAGGCGTTTTTCTTTCCCTGTGCTAGGTCGATATCTCGATCAGCAAAGTCGTTGAGCAAATATCCTAATGCTGCGTTGGCAACGGCAAATATATAGCAAAAGAGGAACAGATTTTCTAGCGTGGCTGGAGAGAAATTCTTATGCACCAGACACAAGTACGTAGCAGCCAGGCAAATGGCAGGAACCTTGCTGAGCGCCCAATCTGCCCAACGAATCGAGTTTTTGAGAACAGTGAGTGGTCCACCAGCAAAGCCTAGTTGACCGGCGGCGGTGCGCAGCAATTTCTCAATTTCGCTCGAGGATAAATTTCCTTGCGCAAGCTTTGGTTCCATGACGCTTCGATCTGGCATGGTTATGGCTCTGCTGCAGCTGATAGAGGCGGCAGAGTTGCTGCAGCCCGTTTTCCATCCAACTGCAGATTGATGGCGCACTGATAGAAGAATCCCGCTGCATTCGCGAGCTGAGACAAAGCCAGCAATGCGGATAGCCGACAAGCATTCTTTTGGGAGAGGAAGAACGGATAGCGGACGAGAGCCAGATAGAAGTTCAGTGGAGCAACCCGAATCGGAGCAGTTCTGATTTGCGATTCGCGTAGATGGAAGTTGAATGCGCCCCGTCCGTAGTTGAAGTGTTGTCGGACAAATCCAGGCAAACTCAAATCATGCGCGTGATAAAGACGCGCATTGTTGAGCAAACGCAGGCTATTGCCTGCCGTTATCCAGCGCAAGCAAAAGTCTCTGTCCTCAGCAGCAGACAGAGTGAACGAGGAATCGAATCCACCTAAATCGTCGAATTTAGAACGAGCGCAAGCAAGATGATTACCTGCTAGAAAAGCAACACGATCCGCATCGATTGCGTGAAATGCATACAAATAGTCGATCAGCAGCTGACTCGCGACTGCATACAAGTTCTTTTCCAGCGAATTGATCGTGCGCCCGCCGATCGCACAATCCGGGTATTGAGCCAATGCCTGCGCCAGGCTTGAAAGCCAGTGCGCATCGGGCATGCAATCGTCATCTGTGAAGACAACAAAACGTCCACGAGCATGAGTCGTTCCATAATTTCTCGCAGCAGCAGCGCCCTGGTTAGACTGGCGTAACAGTGAAACGTTAAGTTGCTGGCTGAAAGTGTCGAGGAGGTCGGTGATTGGTTGCGAGCCACCGTCGTCGACGACGATTACTTCAAACTTCGATCGAGGAAAGTTGCTTTGCGCCAGGCACTCCAGTGCGCGGCGCAATTGATGGTACCGATTGAACGTCGGTATGACGACAGATATTTCGATGGTTGGCTTTGTTTCCACTTGGTCCAACTGCCGGCTTGTCATGTTGTATCGCTGAAACGAGTTACTAAGTCGGCGTAATCTTGTTAGCCGAAAAGCTTGTCCCTGTTGGGCTTACGGAAGCTAAAAATACTTGCTATCTAGATCCGTTGTCAATTGAACGACTGCAATCCAGGGACAGGTCCGCAATTAATTCATTGCAATCTCTGCAAGTTCGCCAACCTGTGCGCGTTTTTGCCGATTTTGATTAGTATCTAATGCAGACTAGGATGTTCTTTTGAATGCGGAATGTTTAATTCACCGGCTCAGTCAACATGTACACCCAGACCTGCGGGTCGACTGACAGAACCCCGTTGATGACACTGGTGTGAAACTGTTTTGGGCTGGTCATGTTTGGCACCGGCTCGTTCGTGAAGATCATGTGTGCATGACGAAGATCAGTGTTGGGCGCATCGGCTTCGACCATGCCCAGATCGGTCATATGCATTTGCCTGAAAATCTCCATTTGCATATCGTGATTGCAGTTGCCCGCACGATCCTGCATGTGATTGAAAGCAAAGAATCGACTGAGTGGTGTTTTAGTGTTTGAGTCGAAACCACTGGCTGGCCGCCGGAAATAAAAGCTGTAATCCTTCGGTGAACCAAACTCGATCACTCGCGCTACAGGATGCAGCTTGGCGATGACGTATGCGTGACCGCCGCCCTGCGAATGACCAGAGATGACGATCTTGCTCCAGTCGATCTGACCTTGCCGATCCACATACTGCTCCCATCCTCTGCCTGGCTGTGTTCGGCTCAGATACACAAGCAGTTTCGCCAGCCGATTCTCAATCGAGTCTGCTTGTGAAACACGAAAATCTTCGAACTGGCCGCCTTGAATTATCGCCGTTCTGAACTTCATGTATGCATTTGGATCGTTGCTGCTGGGGCAAATCTGCTGCGCGGCAACAGTGTCCGGATACATCAAGAAGATGACGTGAAATCCCAATTCTGCAGCGGTGGTGGCAAACGGAAAGTTCTCTCTGGGAAATCCGTTTGTGCCCGGCAAAAACACCAGCAGCTGATTGCGCTGGCTACCGCCGGGCAACCAGCACACATGCGGACTGTCAAACGTCGCGATTTGCGAATCGGTGGCCGAAGGCACGACCGAAAACGAATACGGTTGCGCCGATGTTTGAGCGGCAACGGGGAGGCCGCAGAGAAGAAAGATAAAGCACGCAAGAAAATTGATCATCACCTCAATGATAATGCATCTCATCGTTTCAAACGTCTGACAGATTCACTTTAGATGGAAGACGTCAGGCCGCTCAGAACCGAATTTGATCGCGTCAGATTGCGCGCTCATCCCTCTTCATTGATGTGACGATTTTGGAGTGACAAGGACGACTTGATGATCCTGCTCGCATGGTGAACTGGTGAAGTCGCCTGTCTTAATCTGCTTTTCGAGGTTGCAGGTGACCTTGTTAACCAAGAGGAACGGTTCGCGAATATTGGGTAAGGCTTTGGGGTTCATCTTAAGAAGAAGAATCCGGGGATTGCCGATATCTTGATGCGACAGGAGCAATCCTGCTGGCAAGTCTGCCACGACGAGCGGATCTTTCGCCGCTCTGATAACTTTGGCGGCACGATCCATTCCGACCCCGAGGTTGCGATAATCAGTTTGTCGCGTATAGCAAGAACAAGTCGCGGCCTCAAACACAAGGAAGGTCGCTAAAAGTGACGTGGTGACCGGCACCCAAGCCTTTCCTGGTCGCTCCCACAGTTGCGACAGGGCAAACGCCACCATAATCTGTGCACTGAGGAGGGCCGGTGCTATGTATCGGTCAACAGTGGGCAGACATTCACCGCCATGAAAGTACTTGAACAGCAGTAATGCCGGGCTCAGGCATTGCAACAACAAGTAGGCACAGACCGGCTGTTGCTTGCATGATTTCAAAGCAACGACGGCGGAATAAGCAAAGATCAAAGAGAAAACGATGCGTAGACCCGACATCCACTGATTAGGAAGAAGCTCTCCATCTAATGCAAACGTCGATGTTACATTCGAACCGCTGTCTCTAAAGAAGGAGTGAAGTGTCAATGGAGTCCGCAAGGCTGATGTGAACAAAGGATGTCCGAAGATGAGGAACTTCAGCCACGGAAGTAGGAGAATCACTGCCACTAATGCTGCTATGAAGAAAGCGACAACGCGCCGGCTCGGACGGAAGCGTTCAACATACAGAGTGTAAGCTGCCTGCCCACAAAAAACCGAGCAAGTGGCGAGGTGAGTGTATGCCGTAGCAGTGGCAGCGACACAATAGAAAACCCAATTTCGCTTTTCGTTGAGTCGCAGCGCACGCAGCAGGCAGATGCTGGATGCTAAAAACAGAAGTTCCCAAATAGCATACGGTCTGGCTTGCTGCGAATAGACAAGTTGCAGTGGAGAAACGGCAACCATGGATGCCGCCATCGCCGCGAAGACGGCGGAGCTCGTTGCTTCCAGGCATAACCAGAATGTTGCCACAATCACTAGCACCCCGGCTATCGCTGAGACTGCGCGTACTGTGGTCAGTGAACTGCCTGCGATCTGGCACAAGGGGCGCACGACTAAATAGTAGAGTGGTGCCTGGTCCGGCATGAAATGCGCCAGCCCTCTTAAAGCGTCGAGATTGCTTTTCGCAGGATTGAAAGTTTGCACTTTGAGCAGATCCTGTCGGCTGACTTCGCGGCCTACAACGCTCATGTAGTCTCCGGCAGAATATCCAGACACGAAGAGCATAGTGCCTGATTCATCAAGCTGGCAGTTCTTTTGGTCGAGGTCTGAGAAGCGGATCACAACCCCGACAATCACCGCTACCACTGCCAGAATCCAGACGGCAGTCGCTTTGGCTTGTCTGCCCTGTCCAGCCGGCCGTTGTGCCAGCCGAGAGTTCGTCGCAGTTGGTGCCATCATGGAAGTGGTCATAGTAATCCTCGCAATCGATTTGACAGAGGAGAGTCTCGGTTCCTAAATGGTCACAAATACTGAACCAAACGCCAGGCGACAAAGAACAGAAGTAGATATTTCGATGGTTGGCTTACTCCGACTGATGGTCGGTGATGTTATGTCTTTGAAATGAATTACTAATGCGGCGGGTTTATCCGAAGAGGTTCACCCTGCTGGATTAAGGGTCTTCAAAATACTTGCTGATCAGATCTGTTGTCAATCGAACGACTGCTTTCAGCGCTCAATCTGCAATTAATTCATTGCAATCTCTGCAAGTTCGTCAAGCTATGCGCGTTTTTGCCGATGTTGGTCAAACGCCTCACAGATTCACTTTGCTTGATTCTTTCTCTGCTCTAAATATGCCAACAGCAGCATCGCCACGCCGAATAGAAACATCACGCCGCCCCACGGGAGATCAAGATTGAAACTGCGCAATTCTCCGGTAGCAACAATTGTGATTGTCGTAATCTGCGGCTTAACCAGACCATAAACCGCCAGCAACGCGCCGACGATGACGAAGAGATATCCGATTGGTTTGCGCACATCGAGCATCGTTTTCACCAGAAAATCAAATTGAGAATCAGGGTCGCGAAAAGAACAATCGCAGCGAGCAGAGCAGGTTTCTTGAACCAGGGCATAGCGAGCACTTCAGCCGGTTTGGACATGCCCCAGCACAAGCCATCCAGCTCTGCTTCGGGTTTCGGTTTGGTCACGAATGAAATTAAAACGGTCGCTATGAAACAAGCCAACCATGCGACAGTCGAGCGCCAGAAGTTGCCGGCCATTAGCGAGGAGAAATGAAACACACCCATCTCAACGAGTTGCCACTGAACGATCGCGGCAGCGGTGCCCAAAGTCAGCCCCCAGAAGGCTCCCCAGGGAGTAGCGCGTTTCCAAAACATGCCCAAAAGAAACGTCGCGAATAACGGCGCGTTGAAGAAGGAAAAGATCAGCTGCATGTAATCCATGATGCTGGGAAAACCCATCACAAGGTACGCGGTGGCAATGCTTATGATGATGCCGGCGATTGTGGCGATGCGTCCCATCCACAAATAGTGCTCATCGCTTTTTGATGGAGCGATGTAACTTTGATAAAGATCATAAGTCCACACGGTATTAAATGCGGTGACATTGCCGGCCATGCCCGACATGAAACTGGCCAGCATCGCCGTCAGTCCGACGCCCAGCAAACCGCTTGGATAGAGCTTCGCCAGCATGAGCGGCATGGCCTGGTTCCAAGAATAAGTCGTCGTGTTGGAGCCCAACTCCGGAATCATTACGACTGCCAACAATCCAGGCAGCACCGTCAGAAGAGGAAACAGTACTTTGGGAAAAGCGGCAATGAGAGGCGTGCGCTGCGCCGCTGGTAGGCTTTCAGCGGCGAGTGCTCGCTGGATCACGAGAAAATCGGTACACCAATATCCGAACGATAGGACGAAACCAAGCCCGGAGGCCAATCCGATCCAATCAACTCCCATTGGATTATTGGCTGTTCCCGCGTTTAACCACAGATGGGCGAATGCCGGATTCTTGAAGGCTTTCGCTAGCCCCGTCCATCCTCCATACCGCAGTAAACCGAGCACAGAAATCGGCAACAACCCGAAGACGATCAGGAAGAATTGCAATACTTCATTGTAGATGGAAGACGTCAGTCCGCCCAGAACCGTGTAGGCAAGCACGACTCCGGCGGCAACTACGATTGATGCATTGACCGACCAACCGAGCAGCAGTTGAAAAACCAGGGCCATCGCATAGAGGTTGATGCCGGACATGAGCACAGTCATGATCGCGAACGTGACGGCGTTGAACGCACGAGTCGGCTCATTGAAGCGCATCTTCAAGTATTCCGGCACGCTGCGAACCTTAGATCCGTAGTAAAACGGCATCATGAAAATCGCCAGGAACACCATTGCCGGTATGGCGCCCAGCCAGTAAAAGTGCGCAGTCATCACGCCATACTGCGCGGCATTGGCGGCCATGCCCATCACTTCGATCGCGCCGAGATTGGCTGAGATGAAGGCCAGTCCTGTTACCCAGCTGGGAATTCTGTGACCAGCGAGAAAGAAATCCTCGCTGCTCACCATGTTTTTCTTCAGAACAAAGCCGACGCCAATGACGAAGACAAAGTAAATGCCAATGATTGCGTAATCGACGGCTCCAATGTGCATATGCAGCGCTTAGCCCGGAGAAGTTGTGGCTAAAGCCGCCTGTTACATGCCTGATGCATCGCCCTGAGAGTCTTTCTTACTGCCGAGCAAGCGCAGTCCATTGGCGTTGATGATCGGTTTGACATTTTTGTTGCCGGCGTCATCGGTCCATCGATTGAAATCAAGGCGTCCTTCGATGCCGATCAAACTGCCCTTGCGCACGTATTCCCCGGCGATTTCAGCTTGCCGCCCCCAGATCTCGATGTCGAACCAGTCCGTTTCCTTTTCTTTGGTGGGACGGTTGACGGCCAGCGAGAAGGTGGTTTTAACGCGACCGGATTCAAAGTACTTCATTTCCGGGTCGCGGCCGGCGCGGCCGACCAAGATTACTGAATTCACCATCTTTCACCCTCGCTGTCATGCTTCAATTAGAATCAAGATTATCTACTAAACACGCCTTCAAGTGGTGTGAAGTAAGGCATTTCTCACCATGAACGCCAGTGAACAAGAGAAGCGCAACGCATCTGAAGTAATATTTCAGCCGGAGTCAAACCGGCAGCCAATCTGGCATGTGATTGTCCTGCACGTCTTCACGATGTTCGGCTACTCGCTGGTCTGGTTCTACAAGAACTGCAGACAATTGTCGGTGTTGGCTGGCAAAATCGACAGCGGCGAAAAAGCGGGCGTGGAAGGAATGGACAAAGTCGCGCTGCGGACTTTGACGCAAATTCACCCAGCACTTTTCACTTTAGCTTTGCTTGTGCCTGTCGTTCAATTAGTTTTTGCGACAATTTTCTTTCGCACTGTGGCTCGCTTGTACCCTGCCAATCAGTCTCTGGTGCAACGATGTTCCTGGTTAGTCGGCTTTGGCTTGACTGGTTCGATGGTTGGGTTGCTGTGTTTGGCGGCGCTGCCGGGCGCTTTCTATCTGTGCTTTTTGGCTGCTGCTGTTCCAATGGCAATCTGCCAATATCTTCTCAATGCTCTTTGGCGCTCGGTTGAGTCAGAAGACACGATGCTCAGGCAGGCTTTTTCTGGTGGCGAACTGGCGATGCTGATCTTGGGCAGTGTCTTGCTGGGACTGGTGGTTACAGGATTAGTTAATATGTAATCGCTCCGTCGGCTTCGTCCCTCGCCTTCTCCGCTGTACGTCCGCTGCGGCTGCGACGGCTCCTCGCAGCCTTGCCTTCGCTGCATGATCAGAATCCGTGCTTTTTTGCCCATTTCACGAGCTGATCCGGCGTTTCGATCTCGAGCTTTTCGCGCAAATGTGTGATTAGACCTTCCAGTTCTAACTCTGAGATGCCGAGTCGCTCGGGCGCCCTGGCCAGTTTTCCGCGCATCGTGAGCTGGCGCAGCACCGTGCGCTCTTGCGGCGAAAGTCTTGTCAGGTGCCTGGGCAGTGCGGGTGAAACGACGCCGCGCGAGCCTTTGTGCACCATGACGATGGCCATGCGCACGAGCGCCGCCGGGTCGGTCTTGAGCACGTAAGCGGCGGCGCCGGCGTCGAGCAGATCTTGCACTTCCGAAGCTTTGCTCTGGCTGGCGAATACCACGATGCGCACGTTTTTCAGGCTGCCAAGTTTTTTGATCAGATCGAAGGTCTGAATTAATCCTGGCAGATGCAAATCAAGCAGGACAATGTCAGGAAGAAGCTGGCTGGCGACTTTCCACGCCTCGTCCGACGTACCGGCCTGCCCGACAACGTTGATCAGTCCGCCCTGGGACAGATCTTTTACCGCCTGGTCGCGTGTCGGGATATGGTCGTCAACAACCAGCAGTCGAATCATAATGATCCTTGGGGTCCGCAAACAAAGAATACACGGTGAATCGACCGCAACGATACATCATCTGTATATAATGGCGTCCGTTATGCCCTTCACCTGGCACAGGCAGATGAAAAAATCACATATCACCAATGTATTAGCAATGACGGCGTTGGTTTGTTTTGCCGGAGCGGGATTCGCCGCTCCCAAACAGAACGACGCAGTTGATGGGGCGAAAATTGCACAGGCCCAACCGCCGATGCACAAAACGCCCTCGGGACTGCAGTATCAAGATCTCGTAGTGGGCAATGGCGCTTCGCCAAGAATGGGACAAACTGTCTCAGTTCACTACACGGGCTGGCTGACGAACGGCACTAAATTCGACAGCTCTCTCGACCGCGGACAACCGCTTGAGTTTCCCATTGGCATGGGCAACGTAATCAAGGGATGGGATGAAGGCGTTTCGAGCATGAGAGTGGGTGGCCGCCGTAAGCTGGTTATTCCGCCCAATCTGGCATACGGAGCCAATCCACCAACACCCAAGATTCCGCCGAACTCTACATTGGTTTTCGATGTGCAGCTTCTAGGAATCAAATAACAAGATCCTGCCAGCCAAAAATTCGGTACGCGTAGTTGAGACCTCGGTCCACAGCGCGCGGGCGCCGGAGCGACCAGTAAAAAGAGGTTGCAGCGAAGGCAAGGCGGCGAGGAGCCGTCGCAGCCGCAGCGGATGTACAGCGGAGGAGGCAGGGACGAAGCCGACGGAGCGAATATAGGAACTCGAACAAGCAGCGAAGGCAAGGCGGCGAGGAGCCGTCGCAGCCGAAGCGGATGTACAGCGGAGGAGGCGAGGGACGAAGCCGACGGAGCGAATATAGGAACTCGAACAAGCAGCGAAGGCAAGGCGGCGAGGAGCCGTCGCAGCCGAAGCGGATGTACAGCGGAGGAGGCGAGGGACGAAGCCGACGGAGCGATTAGATAAAGGAGAAACATCAATGGCGACAACAACAGCAACAGGACTGCAATACGAAGATCTGAAAGTAGGCGAAGGCGCCTCACCACAGCCGGGACAGAAAGTCTCCGTGCACTACACCGGCTGGTTGACCAATGGAACGAAGTTCGACAGCTCGTGGGATCGCGCGCAGCCTTTTGATTTTGTCCTCGGCAAGGGTCAAGTAATAAAAGGATGGGATGAAGGCGTGGCCACGATGAAGGTTGGCGGTAAGCGCAAACTGACTATTCCTGCCCCCCTCGCTTATGGCGAACGCGGCTTTCCCGGTGCGATTCCGCCCAATTCAATTCTGGTATTCGAAGTAGAATTGATCGGCGTTAAGTAGTCTGCGCTTCGGCGTTCTCGTCGGCGTCTTGATTGTAGACCATAGTCTGCAATCCGACTTTCGGCAGGCTGGCATCCGCACCATATGCGGTATCAGCTAGCGCCGTTCTTCCCGACCTGCCGGTTTTGTCGTCACAGTCGGGGCTTTCGCCCGCCAGGGCAAATATTGAACGACGTTAAGAAATGTCGTTATAGCCACACATTCCCAACTAGGGACTGTATGATAAGCAAATCAGTCAATCAAACTGGCGCACCGATCCGACGCGGATTCATCGCTGAAACAAAACCGCTCAGTTCGCTGCCGCGATAAATGTGTCACCCGCTCGCAAAGGAGACGGAGATGTTCGAAGAGATTTTGGAAGTAGCCATGGGACCCTGGGGAATTGCCGCCGCTGTTCTATTGCTGTTGCCGGGAAGCCGGAAGATGGCACGTACTGTCACTAAAGAAGTAATCCGCGCCGGTATGACCGTAGGCGACAACGTCAAGGACATGCTTTCAGAAGTCAAAGAAGAAGCGAGCGATGTAGTGGCAGAAGTCCGTGCCGAGCGTCAGCAGAATGCCAAAGGCAAAGAACATGCCGGCAGCCATTCGCATAAGTCGCACGAATAAAAGTCAGCCGTAGACAACGTTTCAGCTGCCAACCTGCCTGCGCGGGTTGGTTTGCGGATTTTTAGACCCGGAGGACTCGAGCCGCTATGCCGAACAAGTTAACTGTGGATTCTTACGGAGTTACACACCACCTTCCCCATCGCACGCGGTTGCGTTTGCCCAAAAGTCAGCGGCATGCGCACGTGATGACCAAGGTGAAAGACCGGCTGAAGAAAGTGCCCGGCGTCAAAGAAGTGCACGTGAACGAGCGCACCGGCAGCATTTTGATCGAGCACGATGAGAAGCAAAATGTTCTGGAAAATCTGGGAACTGCTGTGCAAGAGGTTGCGGGAGACCTCTTCGACTCGCTGGTTGAAATGCAGGACAAAGAGGTTCCTGGTCTCAGTATCGTAGCTCATCTGGTCAAATCGCAAGCGAGCAAATTGGACACCAAAGTGGCGACTGCGACCGACAACTGGCTTGACCTGAAAACCTTATTACCGGTGGCGTTGCTGGGTGCCGGTGTCGTCACCGCGGTTAGAGAACAGGCGTGGCTTGGTCTGGGCGAGATCCCGGCCTTCGTTTTCTTCTGGTACGCGTACGACGCATACATGAAGTTCCACGGACCAAGCGTTCGTGCAGAGTCTGTCGTAGAGAGGGTAGAAACGCCGAGCGGTAAGCTGGAAAATCCGGTGATACAAGATCTGAAACGCCGCAGCCATAAAGAGGTGACATGAGCGCGCACGTTCCTGACGGTCGTTTTCCTGAAGAACCAGTGCTACAGCCGATTTTGCTTGTCGGCGTCGAGCCCCCTAAAGAGCTGGAAGATAAGAAGGACGCGGCAAAGTCACTGCGCTATCGCATCGTGCACCGGCTCGCCGGGCGCATGCGCATCATCGTCGATGCTTTGAAGACGGAGCCGGAAGCGACAAGCAGTTGCCTGATTTCCCTGGCAAAAGCGCCAGGCGTATTCGGCGTTACCACTAACTACTGGGCTGGAAGCGCGATTATCACTTACGATCCGGACATTCTGTCCGAGCAGTCGCTGATCGAGCAGATTGATGCACTCGAACCGGGGCAAGGCACCGAATACGCCACCACTGAGAAAAAACCTCCGTTGGCAATCAGGCTCATTCAAGGCGTTTTGCATTGGCTGGACAAGACGCTTCCTGCTTCAATTCAATTGGGGCTGGGAATCGGCGCGTTCGCGTCATCTGTCCTCGGGATGCCGTCTTTAGTTTGCAAGGCATTTCTAATAGCCTCAGTCGCACCAATTGCCAGCCGGGCGTTGCACACGGCGATAGAAGAGAAAAAGTTCGGCGTCGACGCTCTTGATGGAACGGCTGCCACGCTGATGCTTCTCAACGGCAAGGTGATCGAAGCCAGTTTCATGACTGTTCTCATTGCTACCGGCGAATTCATTCGCGAGATGACCGCCAGGCGGTGTGAGAAAATCGTCAATGATCTGCTCGGCTTGAGCGGGCGGTTCGCCTGGTTGGTCAAAGGCAAGAAACGCATATGCATTCCCGCAAATGAAGTCAAAGTCGGTGATATCGTTGTCGTCTACCCAGGAGATATGGTGCCCGTCGATGGACTGGTGCTGCGCGGCGAAGCATGCATCGACCAATCGAAATTGACCGGCGAATCGATCCCAGTCGAGGTCGGCACTAGTGATACCGTGATGGCCGCTACGGTAGCCGTCGAAGGCAAGATTTATGTGCGCTGCGATGCCACCGGATCTGCCACCAAAGCCGGTCAGGTCTTGGAGTCGATTGCCAGCGCGCCGATTAGCGAAACGCGCATTCAAAACTATGCCTCAGTGGTGGCAGACCGCATGGTTGTGCCGATCTTCGTCAGCGCTGGACTGTGTTTTGCTGCCACACACAATTTGATTCGTTTGATGAGCATGTTGATCTTCGATTTCAGCACCGGTATCAGAATTGCCGCACCAACTGCGGTGCTCGCTTCCATGCACCGCGCAGGTCAGCGCGGCATCTTGATCAAGAGCGGTGGCGCACTGGAAAAGCTGGCGACGATCGATGCCATCGTTTTTGACAAGACGGGAACATTGACGTCGGGTGAACCTAAAGTCACAGACATCGTTTTACTCGGTGACCACGATCACAACATGATCTTGACTCTGGCTGCTGCGGTGGAGCAGCGACTGAACCATCCTGCTTCACGGGCGATCGTCAAACATGCCACGCACAGCGGGATCACTGTTCCCCATCGCATGGAATCGACGCACCTGCGTGGTATGGGTGTAAAAGCAGAAGTGGAAGGACATCTCGTCGTTGTCGGCAGCAAACGGTTGATCGAGAGCGAGGGGATCGAGACCAAGAAGTCGCGCAAAGCAGAGGTCGACGCAATGAAACGCGGAGAATCTCTGGCTTATGTTGCGATCGACGGAAAGCTGTCTGCACTGATCTCATATAGCGATGGGCTGCGCGCAGAGGCCTGCGATGCGATCGGACAGCTCAAACGTCTGGGTGTGCGCAAGCTGGTCATGGCCACGGGCGACAGCGAATCCGCAGCACATGCAATTGCCAATTCCTGTGGTATCGATGAAGTAATAGCGCGGGCCTTCCCAGAGCAGAAAGCAGAGCTGGTGAAACGGCTAAAAGAAGAAGGTTACAACGTGGCTGTAATCGGCGACGGCATCAACGATTCGCCGGCGCTTGCTCACGCCGATGTAGCAATCTCCCTGCACGGTGGAACAGAGGCAGCGCGGCACAGCGCCAACGTCGTGCTCACCGACGACGATCTGCGGCGGTTGCCGGAAGCGATCAAGATTGCACGCAGCGCGATGGCATTGGTGCGCCAGAATCTGTCACTAGCCGTGATACCAAACACTGCCGGATTGGGACTGGCGGCGATCGGCATGGTCGGACCGGCGGGGGCTACGTTGCTTAACAATGGCTCGGCGATTGCCGCGGCGATGAACAGCCTGCGACCGCTCTATATCAACAACTGGTCTGTCGACCGCGAAGCGCAGTTGTTGCCAAAAGGCGATCAGAAGTAACATGGTGGCGGGCGGCGACCTGATCAGCCTGACCGAGTCAGGTCTGTTTTGCGCTGCCGGAAACTTTTACATCGATCCCTGGGGTCCCGTGGATCGCGCAATTATCACACACGCGCACTCCGATCACGCGCGCCCTGGCAGCAAGGCATATCTCACCGTCAACGAAGGAATAGGCGTGCTGCGAGCCCGACTTGGTCAAGACGCGCCGATCGAAGGCGTCAGATACGGAGAGTCCGTTACCATGGGCGATGCAAAAGTCGCCCTGCTGCCGGCAGGGCATGTCTTGGGCTCATCGCAAGTTCGAATCTCCAGTCACGGACAGGTGTGGGTCGTTTCCAGCGACTACAAGCTCGGCCAAGACCGGACTTGCGAACATTTTGCTCTGGTCAAATGCAACACATTTATCACCGAATCGACCTTTGGCCTGCCCATATATCGCTGGCGTCCCGATCGCGAAATATTCGACGAAATCAATAACTGGTGGAGCACCAACCGCGATGCCGGCAAATGCAGCATTATTTTTGGCTACGCGCTGGGCAAAGCGCAGCGAATTCTGGCTGGCCTCGACCCATCCATCGGACCGATCTATACACACGGAGCAGTTGAGCGCCTCACGCATGAATACCGAGCGGCAGGAAAACTCTTACCGGATACTATACACGCAGGCTCGCTGTCGCGCGGCACCAAATTTGGTGGCAGCCTCATTCTGGCACCGCCTTCCGCGCAGGGCACTCCGTGGATGCGCCAGTTCGGCACCGTCTCTACCGCCTTTGCCTCCGGCTGGATGCGCATAAGAGGCACCCGCCGCCGCAAATCCGTAGACAAAGGTTTTGTACTTTCGGATCACGCCGACTGGGATGCACTCAATAAAGTCATTCGCGATACCGGCGCCGAACGGATTATCGTCACGCACGGATACACGGCAGAGATGGTGCGTTGGCTCAGGGAAAACGGACTGCAAGCTGAGTCTCTAGCGACGCGGTTCGAGGGAGAGCTGGCTGAAATGCAGCCTGACTCAGCACAGGAGCCACAGGAACAAGACGAGTCCGCCGCTGCCGCAGTCGAGACGTCTACCGACAGCCAGGAGGATTCCTCCGCATGAGAGAATTCACGGCACTCTATACAGCGTTGGACGAGACGACCAAGACCAACGAGAAGATCAGCGCCATGCGCAGTTACTTCGAGCATGCGTCGAGGGCGGATGCCGCTTGGGCAGTGTACTTTCTTACGGGACGCAAGCCGAAGCAGCTCGTGCAGGCGCCCAAGCTGGCTACCTGGGCAATTGAAGCGGCTGGACTGCCGGAGTGGATGTTCGGCGAGTCCTACGACGCCGTGGGAGACCTCGCTGAAACGATGGCGCTGTTGCTGCCCGATAGCACACACATATCCGAACGTTCTCTGGCATCGTGGGTGGAGGAAACATTATTGCCTCTGCGCGGCGCACCGGATACGGTGCAACGTCAGGTAATGTTGGATTCCTGGCAGCAGATGAATGAAGCTCAGCGTTTTATTTGGAACAAGCTGATTACCGGCGCATTTCGCGTGGGCGTTTCGCAGCGGCTGGTAATTCGGGCGCTCGCGCTATTCAGCGGCATTGACGCGCAAGTGATAGCCCATCGATTAATGGGGACGTGGGAGCCGACGCCTGCATTTTTCCAGGCGCTGGTGGCGAAAGAAACAGCCGACAGCGACGTCAGCCGGCCTTATCCGTTTTACCTCGCCTATCCACTGGAGTCCGACCCGCGCACGCTCGGCGATATATTTGATTGGCAGGCGGAATGGAAATGGGACGGCATTCGTTCCCAGGTGATCAAACGCAGCCAGCAAGTATTTATCTGGTCACGCGGCGAGGAGTTGGTCACAGATCGATATCCGGAGATAGCGCAAGACGCTATATTGCTGCCTGATGGAACCGTGCTCGACGGCGAGATTCTGCCGTGGAAAGAAGCCAACGTTCTGCCCTTTTCTCAATTGCAATTGCGCATCGGCAGAAAAGAAGTTTCCAATAAACTGATGACCGACGTTCCCGTCGTATTGATGGCATATGATTTGCTCGAATGGCAGGGCGAAGATGTCCGCGCGACGCCGCTTCGCGCAAGGCGTTCGATCATGACTGATATTCTTCGAGGATTACCCGGAGTTTCTCCTGAAGAAAATTGCAATGCCCCCCTCACCACTGGCGGTGCAGAGGTACCGGCCTGCCAACGGCTGAGCACGCGCCTGCGCATCTCGCCTACCATTCAATGCCGGTCCTGGGAGGAGCTCAGCCAGCAGAGGGAAACCTCGCGGTCTCTCAATGTTGAAGGGATTATGCTCAAACGTCTTGCTGCGCCCTACCGGGTCGGACGCCAGCGTGGTGATTGGTGGAAGTGGAAAGTTAATCCCTACACGATGGACGCAGTCCTGGTGTATGCGCAGCGCGGAAGCGGCAAGCGAGCCAGTCTGTATACCGACTATACGTTCGGTGTCTGGGATAACGGTGCGCTAGTGCCTGTTGCGAAAGCATACTCTGGTTTGACAGACGAAGAGATACGGGAGGTCGATCGCTTCGTCAGGCAGAACACGATCAACAAGTTTGGTCCGGTGCGCGTGGTCGAGCCGCAGCTGGTCTTTGAATTGGCCTTCGAGGGTATACAGCGATCCTCTCGGCATAAGTCAGGCATCGCCGTTAGATTTCCGCGCATGCAACGCTGGCGTCGGGATAAACCGGCGCAGGAAGCGGACACAATCGAGACTGTGCGGGCATTACTGCAAGAGTGACTGGCACCAGAACTGGTGCTCGCGCAATCTTCATTCGTTACCTTTTTTCAGGCCTCTCAATTTGGCAGTCAAAATGCCCGGAAACTAGTCCTTTCAGGGCATCAGCATCGCCAGAGCTCCAGGCACCGTCGGTGAGGTGCGCAATTAGTTTCACTTTGGGGAATCTCTTCAGCAGCGCCTGCACATCCTTGATTTGCCACCTATCAACGCGAATGGCCACGGCCGCCAGCCTTTCATGCTGCGCAATGAAATCGGCTATAGCCGGGGTGACTGAACAACCTTGCAGGTATAAGACACTCAAAGACGGCACATCAGTCAAACCCAGCATTCCCCTGTCGGTAATTTGGCTGTTATCGGAAATATCCAACGTACTCAAAGCTCGCATGCCGCTTAGATTGTGAAGACTCGCATTGGTCAAATCGGTTTGTGCCAGATAGAGATCCTGGATCCGTGGTGAATGCTTCAAAGCGCGCACTACAAGCTCCCCATGCTGCAAATGGGAAGCATCAAGTATGCTCAACTGATGCAAAATCTTTAGCTGGGCAACATCCTTGCCATCAATGTTGGTATGTCCCACCCACAGGTGCTCGAGTTTCGTCAATCCATTGATGTCTATGTTATTTAACCCTTTCACAGTCAAGGGTGTGGAGCTAAGACGCAGCCCGCCCAGCGACCTGAGATGCTTGGCATAGTTCAAGGCATCGTCACAGGCGGTTTGGTATTTCTCGTCGACCTGCCACTGAGCCGCAATGGGGAGGAAGAATTCCAGGTGATAGAGATCTCCGTCGTTGAAGTTGCGCAAAAGCCCTGGACTGTGGACAAGCAAATTCTTGTCGGCTTTGAAAAAAGCACAGGTGTGTTTAGGAGTGTTGATAGTCCGGATCGCATTTTTCCAATCGCACGCATTCCACCGATGCGCGGTCCAGGCGAATTGACCCAAAGATTTGGCACCGAAATTGAATTGCCAGTGATCACCGGCGTCGGAGCGAAATGGCTGATCAAGTCCCAATGACACGGTCGAATCGTCAGAAGGCTGCTTACCATCATCGGTCAGGGCAGTAAGCAGCTGACCCTCGCCGGTGCCTGAAGGACTTGGCGCTCGGGTTGCACTTATATCGTGTGTCGATGACGACAAAAGAAGGAAACCGAAGAGACAGGCGAGACCAAACGCTGCGACGGTTGCGGCCGCCAAAAAAATAGGTCTTCGATCAGGTCTCTCTTTCAACTTTCTGTCCGGCGGCTTCTTGCCGCCAGCGTCCTCCCGTTCGGTCTTTTGCTCGAGGTCTCTAAGAACCTCTTCGCAGCTTTGATAGCGCCCGGCGGGATTCTTGGCCAGCATCTTCGCCACTACCTGTTCCAAATAACGTGGAAACTCGAGCCCCATCGATGCTTCTTTCAGGGAAAGCAACTCGGCACTCTGGTGCTGCATCATCGTCTCTAAAGCGTTGGCACCGGTAAAGGGCGGGGCTCCAGTCAGAGCTTCGAATAAGACGCAGCCGAGAGAATAGATATCGCTGCGCTTGTCGATCTTTCCGCCCATGCACTGCTCCGGACTCATATACAAAGGCGTGCCGAAAACATCGCCGGTCTTGGTCAGAGCCTGATGCTCGAACTCGTCGGACAGCTCGAGCTTAGCTATACCGAAGTCAACGATCTTTGGCACCACAGGTGGTTCTCTATCGGCATCAATCGGGTTCTTGATCAGCATGATATTGCTGGGCTTGATGTCGCGATGAATGACGCCTTGCTGATGGGCGTAACCCATCGCTTTGCATAAAGGAATGAATATTTCCGTGGTGGCGTCGATGGACAGGCGCCCGAGACTTTGCAGATGCTGCGCCAGCGTCACGCCTTGAAGCAAGTCCATGATGAAATAGGGCTGAATATCATCGATCACGCCGAAATCATAGGCGCGCACCAGATTGGGATGTTCCAGTTTGCTGGCGGCCAGCGCTTCCTTCTGGAAACGGCGCGAAGCAACGTCTGCTTTGCCAATCGGGTTCAAGGTCTTGAGGGCAAACCGCTTTTGGAGGAAAACCTGTTCGACCTCATAGACCGCACCCATGGCCCCCTTGCCGATCAGGCAGACAACCTTGTACCGTTCGGCTACGAGGCGCCCAGGCGCCAGGCTGAGGGCACCATCCGGAGCAGCTGCCTCCGTCCCGGCTTCTCCGGTCCGTTTGAGCGTGACTTCTTCCTTCGGTGCAAATTGATCCATGAAACCGATCCAAACCGGCCGCTGCCAACTACATGCCCTGCCGCAGATATTTGGGCAAATCAAGTCGATGACATTGGCTCTGGTGCCAATGATCGGATGAACGGCGAGCAGTTGATGCGGGTAACCGAGAAAAAGATACACTTCGGTACGCCGACAAAGTTTGAATGCCTTTGCTAGCGGTTCGCGATTTATGTAATCGCTCCGTCGGCTTCGTCCCTCGGCTCCTGCGCTCTGTTCATCCGCTTCGGCGGCGACGGCTCCTCGCCGCCTTGCCTTCGCTAGCGGTTCAGGATCTTATCGGTTCGATGCAATGATGATTAGCGGACGGCGATCAGGACTGTGTTGCAGCCTTTGTCTTTTGCTTGGATGAGCGCATCGCAGGCTGATTCCAGCAATCCTTGCGGCTCATTGCTATGCTGCGGATAACTGGCGACGGCTAACGTCGCAGTTACTTTTATCGGCTTCTTGGTGCGCGGGTCCATGACTTCAAGCATGGAAACACGGCGGCGAACGCGCTCAGCCACTACGGCTGCGCCTTCTGCATCAGTCTCGTGGAGCACGGTGACGAGTTCTTCACCGCCCCATCGTGCCGGCATATCGATTTCGCGCACCGAACTCTTGAGGATTTTGGCGACCTCGATCAAGACTGTGTCGCCGACCTCGTGGCCGTAGCGCAGATTGATGTCGCGCAAGTGATCGATATCGATCAGCATCAGCGACAGCGAATACCCGAGTCGAAGCGCTCGTTTAAGCGAATGCGTCAGATGTTCCTTGAAGATATGTCTATTAGGTAAGCAGGTGAGAACGTCAGTTCCAATCAACTCTTGCAGCCTGGCTTCAGAGTTAGAAAGTTGATGGCGCAGCCTGTCGATTTCTCGATCTTTTTCACGCAAGGTGCGTTCTAGTTGGACCGTCGTCCCTTGTAGCTTGCGTAGCTGACTCTCAACTTGCCGATGGCGCGATTGGCCATGAATGCTTTGCAGCATCTGTGTGAATTGGGCCTTCATAGTTCCCCCCATTTGGCCGCGTTGCAGGAGACCCTGCTCTTACTTCCCTGACTTCAGTTAGCTATCCCCCGTGTGGACTCGGTCCACCTGCGCGAAACGAGTAGTGCACATCTAGCTCTGAGGAGAGTAGTAGAAACCGCTGGCCACACCAGCTTCCTTCTTCGGTAGAGATATATTAGGTATTTATCTCTAATAGAAAGAGATCAATGATCGACGGAACTATATTAGTACGAATTAGGGATTTTGTACCAACAACAGTGGGACGAACCGCAAGTTTAATTTAGAGGCACGCGTTTCAGCTCGCACTCTTTGATGCGATCCAGCAGTACTAGCCAGTATTTGCGATTCTTCGGGCCGACCTCAAATGTTACGACTCCTTCTTGTTCGGAGTGTGGCGCGACGGACTTTTCCATCAACGCGCGAAAACCCTGATCGATCCAAGGCTGATAACGCTGATTCAAATCGGAAACTACTGCCAGGTCCCTGAATTTGTATTCTTTTGCGGTTTTATTGTTCAACGTCAGATCAACGACAAGCAGGTTGGTGCCTCGATCTCCGCTCGGGTCTTTCCGATAAACAGTTTTGTTGATGGTAATCCCGAGAGTCGTCAGCGCTTCGTGCTTTTGTCCTGAAGGCAATTGAGACTTGTCGAAACCGGGCAGGCTGATGGTTTCTGCGGTCATCATTTTCATTACGGCGCCAGGATAAATCGAGAGAATGTTCCCTTTTCGTTTTAACGCTCCGAACAGTCCGAGCGATGCACCAATGCCCGCACCTATAGCTACTGAATATCCATGAGTAGCTATTGCCACGGGAAGTCCGGTCATCTGCACCGACAAGATTGAACCGCCTACGGCACCTTTAGTGACAAAACCGCTGTCGATTGCCGCTACCTTTGCGATTGACTTCATCAAACAATCTTTGGTGGAAACTGTTGCATGAAAAGGCAGTTCGTACTCGCCATTTGGACTGATAAGCTTGTCGAATTCGATCTCGACGTGCCCGTCGCGGCCGAGACGCTTTTGCCCGGAAGAGTCAGTCACCAGTCCGTGCATCATCCATCCGCCTGGGACTCCGACGCCATTTGAACCGGGAACATCGCAGGCCACCTGCACAAAAACTTCATCGCCTTTCTGGCTTGTTTCCGAGTTGACGTTGCCTGTAAAAACTACATCGACGCGTGTGCCCGGTGGAATCGCCTGCAGGGAACCGGTCAGGAACGGCGATTTCTTCGTGTCTCTAATGACGGAGCCGTGCAGCAATTTATCTGATGCTGCATTTGCAGCCGTAGTATTTGCTGCTGTGGTGCTCGAATTTTTTTGTCCATCATTCGTAACGCTTTGTTGCGTCGTTTCTTTCTGCATATTCGCAGTTGGTGAAACGGATTCACTCTGAGTGCTCGCAACGGGTTCAGCAGTGCTTTGCAGCAATTTTGTCTCGGCCGGAAGCAAGAACGCGCTATCGACGGGCGTGACATTATCGGCTGCGAAGGCGCATGTAATGCTGGTGTTGACCGCAATCATCGTAGCGAGCGCGACGGCAGTGAAAGGAAAATGCTTGATGTCGGCGTGTTTCAGCTGTGCTCGTCTGTTAAAAATCATGCCGCCATGATACGAAGAAAGTTGACAGGTGGCTAGCCGATTTCTCTAATACAGGGTCTAATCACCCTGCCGGACTTTATGTAATCGCTCCGTCGCCTTCGTCCCTCGGCTCCTGCGCTCTGTTCATCCGCTTCGGCTGCGACGGCTCCTCGCCGCCTTGCCTTCGCTACGACTTCGTTTCTTTTTTCGCTCCGTCGCCTTCGTCCCTCGGCTCCTGCGCTCTGTTCATCCGCTTCGGCTGCGACGGCTCCTCGCCGCCTTGCCTTCGCTACGACTTCGTTTCTTTTTTCGCTCCGTCGCCTTCGTCCCTCGGCTCCTGCGCTCTGTTCATCCGCTTCGGCTGCGACGGCTCCTCGCCGCCTTGCCTTCGCTACGACTTCGTTTCTTTTTTCGCTCCGTCGCCTTCGTCCCTCGGCTCCTGCGCTCTGTTCATCCGCTTCGGCTGCGACGGCTCCTCGCCGCTTTGCCTTCGCTGCCTGCATCACGGCTTCTTCGGCGCGAAAATGCTCTTCAGCTGATCGATGATGTTTCCCTTGCTCTTGGTTGCCTGTTGAGATTGCGACTGCGTTTTGACTGCAACTTTGATTTTCGCTTCCAACGCCTTCGCTTCGCCGTCGCGCGGATCTATGCGTAGGGCTGCTTGAACTTCCGTCATCGCCAGGGTTTTCCAGCCCCGAGCAAAGTAGATTTCCGCCAGCTTATTGCGGTACTTCGGATCGGTTGGAACCAACCGGATCGCCTCTTTCATGGCTGTTTCGGCTTCCTGATATTTTTTCTTGCGGTAGAGATCGTCTGCTCTTGCCAGGTGCTTGTTCGCCCATTTGACGTTGATATTCTCTTCGTCGACCGTAGTTTGCTGCTGCTGAAACTTGGTCATCGGTGGACCGGGATCGACAGAGAGAGCATGCGGCTCCGTCCCGGGAGCGCCGGCCGGCTCAGGTGGCGACGGCTGCGTCTGAGCCGAGCCGCCGCCGCGGATTTTGCTCAGTGCCCGAAGAGCGTCGTACTCGTTGCGCCGCTGCGCGTCGCTGATAATATCGTGCGCGCGCGTCACTTTGGCGAATTCCGTCTGCGCCAGGGCCCTTTGCTCGGCGTCATAGGGAAAACGATCGGGGTGTAGGCGCTTCGCCAGCCTCAAGTAAGCCTTGCGAATCTCTTCCGGCGAGGCTTGCTCCTCGACCCCCAAAATGGCGTAAAAGTCTTCTTCGAACTCCTGCATCTCTACCAATCAGCGTGCTGTCTAGCACGCCCACGCCGCAAGCAAATAGATCCTATGCCTGATGTACCCATTACCATGTTATACGCGCGCGCCCGGCCAGTCTTCTGGTAGTGGGGGCGACGACTTTAATAAATTGTGGAAAAAGTGAGCTGGCTATAACAAAGTACCCCATAATTAATCTCGTGGGCCATTTAGTAACCCCTGAATACCGGTGTTTGCATGAACCTAGATAAGTTTACAAATAAAGCACGTGAAGCGGTCTCCAATTGCCGAGGGCTCTTGACCCGGTTCGGTCACAGCCAGGTGACGCCCGAGCACGTCTTATTGTCGTTGCTCGAACAGGAAGAGGGTTTGGCCGCCAAGATTTTGGAGCGCCTCGACGCCAATCCCGCCAAAGTGCTCGAGGACCTGACCCAGTATCTGGATTCTTTGCCGAAAGGTTCGTCGGTTTCGACCACCAAGGACGAGCTGCATGTTTCCAACAAGCTGATGCAGCTCTTGGAAGCTGCTGATAAAGAGGCGCAGCAGCTCAAAGATGAATACATCTCAGTCGAGCACTTAATGTTGGCTTTGTGCGATGACACCAAAGGTCAGGCAGGCACGATTTTGAAACGGCATGGCGTGACACGCGATCGCATGCTGAAAGTTTTGCACTCGATTCGCGGCAAACAGCGCGTCACCAGCCAGGATCCAGAAGCGACGTACGAAGCGCTCAAGCGCTACGGCAAAGATCTGACAGAGATGGCGGCGAAGGGCAAGCTCGATCCGGTTATCGGTCGCGATGACGAAATCCGCCGCTGCATGCAGGTTCTCTCACGGCGAACCAAGAACAACCCCGTGCTCGTCGGTGAGCCCGGTGTCGGTAAAACGGCTATCGTAGAGGGTCTCGCCACCCGTATCACCAAGGGCGATGTTCCCGAAGGGTTGAAACACAAGAAGCTGATCGCCCTGGATATGGGCTCATTGATTGCCGGCGCTAAGTATCGCGGGGAGTTTGAAGAACGATTGAAGGCGGTTTTGAAAGAGGTGATCGAGTCGGAAGGCGAAATCATTCTCTTCATCGACGAGCTCCACACCGTAGTTGGTGCGGGCTCGAGCGGCGACGGTTCGATGGATGCCGGCAATTTGCTCAAGCCGCCTCTGGCTCGCGGCGAACTGCACTGTATCGGTGCCACCACCGTTGATGAATTCCGCAAACATATCGAGAAGGATCCGGCTCTGGAACGCCGCTTCCAAATGGTGTTCGTTGATGAGCCTTCCGTCGAGGAATCAATCTCGATTCTGCGCGGGCTGAAAGAACGCTACGAAGTGCACCATGGGGTACGGATCAAAGATTCCGCTCTGGTTGGTGCGGCCGTGCTTTCCGACCGATATATCACGGATCGCTCGCTGCCTGATAAAGCGATCGACCTTGTGGACGAAGCGGCCGCGAGAATGCGCATCGAAATCGACTCACTGCCCAGTGAACTCGATGAGCTGGAACGGCGAAAGATTCAGCTGGAAATCGAGCGCGAGGCTCTGAAGAAAGAGATCGATCCGGCTTCGCGAGAACGGCTTGAACGGCTGGAGAAGGAATTAGCCGATTTGAAGGAACGGGCGGACGTTTTGCGCGCCCAGTGGCAGGCGGAAAAACAAGCCCTCAGTCGCGTGCAAGTTCTCAAAGCCGATATCGAAGCGACCAAACTTCTAATCGAACAGGCGGAGCGGGCCACAGACCTGCAAAAGGCTGCTGAACTCAAATATGGCAAGTTGATCGAGTTGGACAAAGACTTGAAGAAAGAAGAGGAGGTGTTCGACAAGAAGAAAGGACATCGCCTGCTGAAAGAAGAGATCGACGAAGAAGATATCGCCCAGATCGTTTCCAAATGGACTGGAATCCCGGTCAACAAGCTGCTGGAAGGGGAGGTGCAAAAACTTTTGCATCTGGAAGAACATTTGCACCTGCGCGTGATCGGTCAAGACGAAGCCATCGAAGTGGTATCGGATGCGGTGCGACGGGCGCGTGCCGGCTTGAAAGATCCCAATCGTCCAATCGGCTCGTTCCTCTTTCTAGGTCCCACCGGGGTCGGCAAGACGGAATTGGCCAAGGCGCTGGCAGAGTTTCTCTTCGACGATGAAAGTGCCATGGTGCGCATCGATATGTCCGAGTATCAGGAGCGCCATACTGTCGCGCGATTGATCGGTGCACCACCCGGATATGTCGGCTTCGACGATGGTGGGCAGTTGACTGAAGCTGTGCGGCGTCGAGCATATACCTGTGTGCTGTTCGATGAAATCGAGAAAGCGCACAGCGATGTCTTCAACATCCTATTGCAAGTGCTTGATGAAGGACGGCTGACTGACAGCAAAGGTCGCACAGTCGACTTCAAAAACACCGTGTTGATCATGACCTCCAACATCGGCAGCCAGCACATTTTGGACTATCAGCTCAAGATGGAGCAGCAGGGTGACGAAGGCTACGATCAGATGAAGGAAGCCGTTCTCGGTGCTCTGCGAGAGCATTTTCGTCCTGAGTTTCTCAACAGAATCGATGAAACAGTCGTCTTCCACGCACTTACCGAGGAAGAACTGAAGCACATCGTCGACATCCAACTGAAGATCCTGAACAAACGGCTGGAAGAACGCAAGATACTGTTGACGCCAACGGACAACGCGCGAACCTGGTTGGCACACGAAGGCTACGACCCCGTATATGGTGCCCGACCGCTCAAGCGTCTGATTCAGCGAGACATCGAAAATCCACTGGCGCTTCAGTTGCTGCAAGGCGACTTCGCCGACGGCGATCGCATCCTCGTCGATGCGAACAGTGATGGTCTGACTTTCAAGCGAGAAGGATCCCTGGTCACTGTGGGCACATAAGGGCGCAACTATCTCGACGCTCTATCATCCTGGTAATTATGGATCATAATTCCAGATTTGCAAGGTTGGCAGCGATATAAGCGTTCGGCTGTGGTCCAGATTCCAAGTCGACCCGGGGTGCTGAATATTCGATCGTAGACGTTTTACCTGCGCCGTTTGGGTTTCTTAGCGGAGGCGGCTAGAACATTGATGCGCTCCGCCATCCATTCGGCCGCTCCCGCTGTTTCCGCCCACGATTCTGCGTTGTCCATGACGTAGGACACGGCTTCGCGCTCGTCGCCCTCGCCAATGGTGTCCGGTGGTTCTGGTGGCAGCGGCAGTTGCGAGAACAGGTACAGGGGCACGAAATAGTTGTACTGCATCGCATCGAGAAGCGCATCGTTAGCGCTTGCGCAATCGCCGTGTTGCCGGTACAGGAACAAAGCCTTCGTATATAGATATGTCGCGCATGGATCTTGATCGAGCTGCTCGTCGAGCAGCTTTTCCAGCTCATCGTCGCAGCCCATGTCGAAAAGCGCTGAGGCCAGCACCTGACACATGCCCATATTGTTTTGCGGATTCAATGCCACCAGCTGGCGAAAATGTTTGAGCGCCAGCTGGCGTTCACCAATTGTCCAGAGAATTGATGACAGGCGCGCGCGCGCCGTCAAATAAGTGCGCCAACTATTGTCGGACCAGAGATTGCCTTTGGGTTTTTGTTTAGGCAAAATTTGCTCGGCAAGCTGTGTTGCTCTGGCATAGATCTCCAGCGCCTCATCGTCGTCTTCGCAAAGGTCAGCGGTTTCCATCAAAGCCCAGACGATGTCGATCGGTGTTAACTCAGCATCGATGGATTTCTTCGTGCCGCCCTTGCCTGAGGATGCAGCTGACTTGCCTGAGGATGCAGATGACTTGCCTGAGGATGCAGCTGACTTGCCTGAGGACGCAGATGACTTGCCTGAGGATGCAGGTGACTTGTTCTGTTTACTGCCGTTGCTGTCTTTGCGATTTACCATCGACGGAAGCATTCCGAAAGTCTTGAATGCATTCTAAACCGTCGACATCCTCATCAGCGAACATCAATGCGAAATGATAATGCTAATTCGCGTTTGCCACGAGCAGTTGGCACAGATCCTCGCGCATCTCCGCCATGGTTTGATAGCGCTCCGCTTGATCCTTGCGCAGCGCTTTCATGACGATACGATCGAGTACTTCCGGAATCCGGCATTCGGGAGCGCGTACAAGCAATGACTCCGGTTGGCGCTCGACATGCATCTGCATCGTTTCCAGTGCGACTTTGCCCAAAAGAGGCAACCTTCCGCAAAGTGCCTCATACATGGCACAGCCGAGGGAGTAGATATCCGAGCGCGCATCCATTGGGCAACCTAAGCATTGCTCAGGGCTCATGTATGTGGGACTGCCGAGTATTTCACCCGGTTGCGTCAAATTTTGCCCACGTTCTCGATGGCTGGTCAGAACTTTAGCGATGCCGAAATCGATGATCTTTACCGTTTCCCGGCCAGTCTTGGGATCCGTTTCCAGCATCAAATTGCTCGGCTTCAAATCTCGGTGAATCACACCTCTGCTGTGGGCGTGCTCGAGACCATCGCAGGCTTGAATAAACAGATTAATCGCGCGATCGACGCCAATACAAGTTTCTTGAAACAGCACATCGTTCAGGCTCTGGCCGTTGAGGTAGTCCATGATTAGATAGGGTTCTCCGCTGGGAGAAAGGCCGAAGTCGATGATGTTGATCAAGTTCGGATGAGAAAGAAGGCTGCTTGCCAGCGCCTCTTCTCTGAACCGGCGCGCGTTCTGCAGATCGCTGGTAAGCAGCGGATCGAGCAGCTTAATAGCGACCATGCGACCGAGCAAGGTGTGTCGTGCTTTGTAAACCACACTCATACCGCCGCTTCCCAGCCTGGTGATGATCTCGTATCGATCGGCGAATATGGTGCCTGTCAGTTCGTCGGTGATGATCTCTTCCAATAGGGTGCCGTCAAACGGACAGCATTTGAAACCTTGATCGAATTTGCGGCCGCAATTGATGCAATTCAGGGCGGCCTGCGCAACCATCGGTTCTGCTCCGTTGCGCAGTTTTTTTAAAGCCACTTGCGTGCGGTCGCTTGCGGCCAGTCTTTCCATGATGGCAAATTCGGTGTCTTTGATCTGTTGCTCAGGCTTGTCCAGTTTGACGGCGATTTCGCCAACGTTAAGTCCTTCGACAATCAGGTGCATTACTTCCAACTGTTCGCGCGTCAGGGCATTGATCGGTTGATGCTGCCCTGAGTTGAAGGCACTGTCTGATCGGCCGGAAGTGATATTTTTCAACACTTTAGAGGCGATGCTGGAGTCAAGCCACAGATCACCCGCTCTTACCGTTTGCAATGCTGTTAGTAAACGATCGGGTTTGGTCTCTTTCAGGCAATAGCCGTTGACGCCGGCTGAAAGAGAAGCATGGATGTGCTCATCATTATCCATAGAGGTGAGCATGATGATTTTGACGTCTTTGTCGAACTGGCGAATTCGACGAGCTGCTTCGACGCCGTCAAGAACCGGCATACCTAGGTCCATCAATATGACGTCTGGGTGTGTCTCAGCCGCCAACTTGATTGCTTCTTCTCCGTTCTCCGCCTCAGCGATCACGTCGACGTTTCTCTGTTCGAGGATAATCTTCAGTCCTAACCGGAGCAAACCATGATCTTCGACGATCATTACCCGGATTTTCGTGTCGTCCATTGTTCGCTGCGCCCCCAAGAGTCGTCCCCTGAGACGAATATAGTCGGCAAGCGTATGCCCGCGCTACCCCCGAAAGTGCCATTTACTGCTCCCCCGAATGCCCGAGAGGCTGCGACTCCCCGCGGGTGATACCCTCGGTCTGCAGCTCGCTCAGCCCTACGGCTCAGTTCCAGTCTGCTCTCGCGAGAGACTTGCCAGGGCAGCGGTGATGACGTCTTTGAGTGGCACACCATATTCGGTGGCATAGGCGGCGCAGTCTTCGTACTCGGGCTGCGCATTGACGAGCTTGCCATGCCGATCTCTCGCCAACTTGACTCTGACCGAACGGCCGTTGCCGACGGTCACTTTATGCCACTCGCGGTGGGCAACCAGGCGCTCACAGAGAAAACTCCGTACGCCGAGGCTGGACGTCTGAGTGAGAATAAGCTCCTCCAGTCTGATGCGGTCTTGCGGCCGGCAAACAACAGTCAACATATGCGCGCTGCGACTCTTCTTCATAACGATGGGTGTGACCGACACATCGAGGGCTCCTTTCTCGAAGAGCCGCTCCATCGCAAACGATATCAATTGGGGTGATATGTCATCGAGATTCGCTTCGAGAACGGCGATCACCTCCGATTCGAAATTGCTTTCACCAGTGGGTTCTGATAACGATTGCAGCGAAGGCTCTCCGAAAATCACGCGGCAGACGTTGGGAAACCCTTCGGGATCGAAGGTTCCTGCACCATAACCGGAAGATTTGATTTCCATGGACGGCATGCTGTCAAAAGATGATGCGATGGTTGTGAGAATTGCCGCGCCGGTCGGCGTCAAGCATTCATGCGAGAAAGAAGAGGCGGCCACCGGCGCTCCTGACTGGGACATTAGATTGATGACTGCCGGTCCGGGTATGGGGAAGAGTCCATGTCTGGTTTTGACTAAGCCAGAGCCGACTGGCAAAGGAGACACGACGCTGCGCTCGATGCCGAGCAGATCGTAAGCAATCGCGAATCCGACAATGTCGACGATGGCATCGATAGCGCCCACTTCATGGAAATGAACCTGGTCGACTGGAAGCCCATGCACAGCCGCCTCGGCATCGCCTAACCGGGTGAAGATTTTGCTCGCCAGTTCTTTTGCCTGAGCGCTGATTTTCGACTGGGAGATGATCTGAAGTATCTCGGGCAAATTGCGCTCGTGAGCATGATCGTGCGCCGGTATCGACTCTTGCGCATGCTCGTGAGTTCCGGCAGATGCATGCTCGTCAGCACAGTGGTGTCCCGGAGCGTGCGAACTGGAGTGAGAGCGTGCGTGCGAATGCGAAGCAGAGTGCGTGTGGGAAATACTGTGGGAATGTGAACCAGATGTGGTGGCGCTGCTGGATGCGCGCGTGGCAGTGTCGTGCGTTTCGTGCGCGTGTGAATGGCTTGGCAGGCAGTGTACATCAACCTTTTTGGCGGCGATTGTGCAGCGCACGACGTCGCTAATCTCGATTTCGAAACTTGCTGCCGGCAAATCGATCTTTGCTAACTCTGCCAGCCACTGCTCGACCGGCAGTCCTGCGGCCACGAGCGCGCCCAAAAGCATGTCACCGGCAGCGCCGAAGGCACAATCGAAATAGGCCAGTTTCATGCTCCCACCTCACTCTTGCTTGGCCGCCGGCAAAACCACGTCATCAAGCGACAACTCCGAAGTGACCGTGAAGTGCTGCGTTACTCGCTTTTCCAGGTCATCGTATTTTGTGTTGTAAATTTGCAGCTTTTTCTCGCCAGGTGTCAGAGTCATGTGGAAACGCCCATCACGTCCGGTTGTTGCGAAGCCTCCACCATGCACGTCATGCCCCGCCGGTTCTGACTCCACCGGCGAAACTTTGACAACGACTCCTTTGAGCCCCTTGCCCTCGGCGGTGACACGTCCTGAAACGACGAATCCATGGTGCAGCTCAATGATGAAACTGCGATTTTTATCGCCGACAACATTTTCGATCAATGCCGTCGCTAAGCCAGTCTTGTCGGCTGGCACGATCTCCAGCATGCATTTGTGACAGACCTTGTGCTCGCAAGAGAACTTGCCTTCGGAGTCCGAGTTGTCACTTTTCAGCAAGTCCCCGTTCTCGTCGAGAACGCGAACCTCAACGTTGGCGCATGGCTTCTTGGTTGCATTGGTGATTCTTCCGCCAACTGTGGGCAGCTGCTCATGTGCGCGCGCGGCACCGGCGGTGAGCAACATGAGCGAGCCTAGAACCAGTAATGAACGGCGATGTAGTTTCATTTTTCCTTTGGGCATGAGGATAATCAGTATAACTTACAGTACTCAACAACCAACTTGTCCTAGTGACCGGCGCCAGCAACCAAGTACGTGCTCGAGGCAGTCGAGCGGCATCCGATTATCCGCCTGCCAAACAGGGCAGCGCGCCAGGAGCCAGCTGGCAACCAGAATGCAAGCTGTGACGAGATGCTTGGCCAGCGAGTCCGCGCCAATCGCCTGTCCATCGATGTCGCCATAGCCCTCTAAGAGCGCGGTGAGAAACTCGCTGTTGAAATCATGCGTTTGCCCGGGCGGCTCGGTCCAATTCGTGGCAAACATCAATGCCGCATAACCCACGTCAAACAGCGGTTCTTCCATATGGACGTGCTCGAAATCCACAAGCCCTTTCAGTTCTTCGCCAGCAAAAAGAAGATTGCCGGGGTGATAATCGCCATGCACCAAAAGCATCTTGGCCGGCTCAGGCAGCTCGGCAACGAGTCTTTGACTACGGGCCAGCAGCTCTGAGCATGCCTCGATGCACTCGAGCACGGCGGCGCTAAATTGCGGATTTGACGAAGTCATTCCGGCGCGAGCCTGAACCAGGGCGACCGACATCGAGTGCGCCACAGAGCTGCCCAGTGGACCAAAACCGGAAACGTAGGCGCCGTTGCCGGCACCGCATGCGGTGCCGGAGATGGGCAACCAGTCAGGTGCCTGCTGCAGGAAGCGCTGCGTCAAGCGGTGAAACTGGCGCAGCGCCAGCCCCGCCGTGCCACAATCATCGGCGTTCCAGTCTTGACGCCACCACGCATGGTGCTGCGACTGGACAAAACGTTCCAACCTGAACCAATCTTCATCAATGCTGAAATGCGAGCTGCCATTGATTGTCTTCATCGGATCAGGCACCATGTTGCGAGCTGCCTCACTGATCTTGCATTGCAGGTCCTGTTCGAACTGAATGCGTGATAATGGTTTGCCGGTGCGATGGCGTTTCAGACAAAATACACCGAGCTGCGCGTCAACCCTGAAGACGTTGCTGCCGGCAGCCGCCAGAGTCGGGTCGAGAACTGGATAGTGCATGGGCATCAAGCTGCGCACCGCACCGATCGGGTAGTACTCCGGCAAACAGGCAGTGATCTCCTCAAGTTGATACGAAGTTAGCATTTTGTTATAGGCGCTCCGTCGCCTTCGTGCCTCGGCTCCTCCGCTCTGTTCCTCCGCTTCGGCTGCGACGGCTCCTCGCCGCTTGGCCTTCGCTGCGAATTTGTTTCCTCTTTGTGTGCTCGTCTTGTAAACTCATAGGGAACAGGACAAACGAAGATCTATGCCGATAAAAATTGGATCGCTGAGTGTGAAGAGCAGAGTATACGTCCCGCCGATGGCGGGCGTCACTGATGTTGTCTTCCGCAACATCGTCAGGCGGGTCGACAAAGAGTGCCTCTTAGCCACCGAGATGGTCTCCAGCCGGGCGCTGATGAACCGCCCGGAAACGCGAATCATGGATCTCAATCCGGAAGAGCGACCGACCGGCATTCAAATCTTCGGGCACGAACCCGATGTCATGGTCAAAGCGGCGCAAATGGCTGAAGCAAAAGGCGCTGACTTTGTCGATGTAAACATGGGTTGTCCCGTGCCAAAAATAACGAAAGGTAAAGACGGATGCGCCCTCATGCGTGAGCCCGAACTGGCGCGCGAAATCGTCACCTCGATCAGGGCGGCGATCAAGATACCGTTGTCAGTCAAGTTTCGCCTGGGCTGGGATGACAACACGCGCAACGCCGTTGAATTCGGCAACATGCTGCAGGAAGCAGGCGCCTGCGCCGTCACGGTTCACGGACGCACAAGACAACAATTGTATTCCGGCAAAGCCGACTGGAGTTTTATCGCCAAAGTGAAGCAGGCGCTTGCGATTCCGGTCTTCGGCAACGGCGATGTGTTCGAACCCGAAGACGCGGTGCGCATGCTGGAGATCACCGGCTGCGACGGGGTGGCTGTTGCTCGCGGCACTTTGGGAAACCCATGGTTAATCGGCAGAATCACAAAGTATTTGGAAACCGGCATCCTGGACGATCCGCCCGATGACGTTGAACGCCTGATCTGCGGCTATCTGCACTGTACCGGCTTGATCCGTTACAAGGGGTTGCGGGTGGGCACGAACGAATCGCGCCGTCATCTCACCCATTACACCAAGGGTATTCACCAGAGCGCACCGTTTCGCGCCAGGCTAACGCAAATCGAAAGCAAAGAGCAAGCCGCGGAAATCTTGGCAGAACTGGCGGAGCAAGTCGCTGGACGCGATGGTAAGAGGACGTTCTTACTTGCAGTAGAGCAAGACGATTTCAAAAATGGCGAACATCCAGGCAAAGGGGACAGCGATTGTGAACGCAGTGTCCATGCCCCAGTTGATCGGATTGCCTTCGCGCCAGTCGCAAAACCATAGAATGCCGTTGATAAACGGCGTCATGGTCCAGCCCATGATGCCTGCCATGAACGCAAAGAGTAGCAATATCATCCAGAGATCCATGCTCTGCCGCTCCCCTTGGGCGAAACGCCCATGTTGCTTGCCGTTTCTTCAGCGCCGTTATCTTAAGGCCGGCACATGTGTTTGACAACGGGGGATCTTCCCATCGTGTCGAAGGTGAAACGATATTAAGGGGCGAATTGCCGAAATCAGTGGGGACCTTACGAAAACGCGCCATTGTCTCGCACCATATTTAGTGCGAGCGCTGCCGGTTGGTGAACGGAAGGGATTGGCCTAATAGACCATGTAGCCGGTAGGCGAGATCAGGATCGTGCCATCGCCTTCAGCCGCTACCATTTGCAACGCCTGAATCACAGCGTTGGTGGCTTTGTGCTGGTCTCGCGTTTCGTTCTTAATTTGCTTGGCGCGCTGTGCCACCTTGAGCACCAGCTCGTAACGGTTGGTGTCCTTGTCCAGCAGCTGATCCAAAATTCTAGTCGTGCTCATTGGACGTCTTCTACGCCTCGTAATCTCTTATGCGACACCTTTCAGCATACACGATGTGCGCCAGATTGTTGACAGCGTCGTCTATATTGTCGTTAACAACTTCATAGTAGAAGACGTTCTTTTCTCGCATTTCCAATCGCGCTTTTGCCAGGCGCAAGTGAAACTCAGCCGGTTTTTCCGTTGCCCGCTTGCGCAAACGTTCTTTCAGCTCCTCAAGCGAAGGCGGCGAAATGAAGATGAGAACCGCCTGGGGAAAGGATTCTTTGATCTGCTTGGCGCCGTTCACTTCGATTTCAAGAATGACGTCGTTGCCCTGTTTGAGCTGCTCAAGCACCCACTCGCGCGGTGTGCCGTACATATTGCCGGCAAACTCAGCCCACTCCATGAACAGACCGTTCTCGATCATCGACCCGAATTCTTCAGCCGCGCGGAAAAAATAGTCGATGCCCTCGACTTCATTGGGGCGCATCGAGCGGGTCGTCACCGAGACCGACTTGGTCAGCTTCGGCACCTGCGACATCAAGCGCGCCACCAGAGTACCCTTGCCGACGCCAGATGGGCCGGTGACGACAATCAGGTTGCCTGAGCGGCGTCGATTGCCGGTCGTTATTGTGTATTCGCCTGTTGCCAACTGCGTTTCTCGTTTGGCTGCATCGGTAGATTCGGTTGTCGCGGTCTTGCTCGATGAGTTCATAATGGTAGGAGTTATATTTGCTAAATTTGTTCTTTATTAAACCCGACCCGGAAACGCTATGCAACCATTCGACGCCCTTACGATCAGGGCTGTCCTGCAGGAAGCAAAACCAATACTGGTAAATCGCAAAGTCGACAAGGTGACCCAGCTCGGCCGTGATGAGATCGTACTGACTCTGCGCTCGAAAGCAGGCATGATCAACTTGCTCATGTCGGCGCAGACCTCGTACGGACGTATTTGCCTCGTCAAGCCAACCGCGTCTCAGCCGGCGTTGGACAAGGGCGGCAGAAACTCCGGTGGTCTGCAGTCGACATTTTGCATGCTGTTGCGCAAGCATCTCGCCGGCGCCACCCTGGTCGGTGTGGAACAACCGCAAGGCGAGCGGATGGTCGACTTCGTCTTCTCCTGCATCGATGAGGTGGGCGCCAGCTCAATCAAGATTCTCTCTGCTGAAATCATGGGGCGGCACAGCAATTTGATCTTCTGGGACAAGGAGACAAACAAAATTGTCTGCGCCTCGCACATTGTCACCAAAGATATGAGCCGACAGCGCGAAGTGGCACCGGGGCTGAGATTTGAACGCCCACCCGGTCAAGACAAACCAAACATTTTTGCCATCAGCGAGAAAGATTTCGCCGATAAAGTGGAAGCTTTCAAGACAGCCGTGAAAGGCGGTGAACCGCTTAACCCGCCATTGGCGCCGACAGTCGAGCAGTGGCTGATCAACTCTTTCACCGGACTTGGTCGACATCTGGCCGCTGAGGTTGTCGCTGCCGCCGAAGTGCAAAGCGTTGCCGCCAGCGCGGTTGAAGACGCTGAGATGACGGAGAAGCTGTGGAAAAGAGTGACGCAGTTGCACGATGTGCACCAGTACAAACCGGCGATGAAGCTCGATCTCTCCACCTATTCAGTGCTTTCCTGGTGGCCCGACTTGGCCGCTGAAAACGAGCAGTGGAAGCAGTTTCCCGCGGTCAACGACTTGATCGAGGAATACTACCGTTTGGTCGAGGCACGCGAGCATTTCAACCAACTGCGTGAACGATTGCGTTCAGAATTGAAAGGCGAAGGCGACAAGCTGGAGGCCCGCATCTCTGCCGCGTCACAGCAGCTGGGCAACGGCGGCAGTCTGGAAGAGCTAAAACGGCAGGGCGATCTGGTGCTGGCCAATATCGCCAATATCGGACCGGGGCAAGAACAACTCGTCTGCTCGGATCTGTTCCAGCCTGACGGCACGCCAGTGACGATTAAGTTGAATCCGAACATCTCACCGGCGCAAAATGCGCAAGCGTTCTATCGGCAGTTTGCCAAATCACGCGCACGCCAGGGCGCAGCCTCAATCGCCTGCCGAGAAGCATCGCAACGGCTCGATGTGATTCGCAAGCAAATGACGATGGTTGAAGGTGCTGACACATCAGATCAGCTGCGCCAGTTGAAGGACTCGCTCCTTGGACGCAAGCCGCATGAAGCCATGAGAGCACCACTACCGCCGGCGAAGAAGAAAAACAAGTCGCGCTTGATGAGCCTGACTTCTTCTGATGGTTGGACGATTTACGTCGGTCGCAATCGCCAGGAAAATGACTACCTCCTCGGCAAGCTGGCACAGCCTTATGACCTGTGGTTGCACATTCAAGGACAGGGCGGCGCCCACGTACTGATTCGCGTCCCGGCTTCGAAACAAGATCCGCCTATGACCACCCTGAAAGAAGCCGCCCAGGTCGCAGCTCGCATGTCAAAAGCGGCTTCGGGAACCAAGGTGCGCGTCGTCTACACGCAGTGTCGTTACGTCAAAAAGATCGCCAAGGACAAACCGGGATTGGTTCGCTATGAAAACGAACGCACCCTCGAAGTCGACACTGGCGGTCCGATGCCGACGTGCATGAAGCAGCTGTTCCAACAAGGCAATCGCAACAACTAGTTTGCTTACTCGTCCTGGCAAAGCATTGGATCAGTCCTCATTTTATGTGGCGTTCGCGTGGCTTGATTGCATTCGTCCTGACTTAAAGTTTGCGGAAGAGTCCTACCACGACTCCTTGGATTTGCAAGTCGTTGGATGATGCAACAAAAATTGGTTGCAACTCCTTGTTTGCGGGTTGAAGGCGGAAGCCGGTTCCTTCTTTGAAGAAACGCTTCAAGGTGGCGCTGCCGTCGTCGAGCAGGGCTACTACTACCTCTCCGTTGCGCGGCGACGGATTGGGTTTGACGATGACGAAATCACCGTCATAGATGCCGTCTTCGATCATGGAGTCGCCTTTTACTTTCAAGGCGAAGCAGCCGTCTTGTGCATAGGCGCTGTCGATTGTCAGATACTCCTCGGCTTGCAACGCATCAATCGGTCGACCGGCTGCGATCGTTCCGGCTAGTGGCAAGCCGACTGGTTTTTCGCTGTAGTCGATTCCGTCATTGCTGGATTCTTTTCGCCCGATCGAAACGCAGGCAGCTCCGACTACCTTGAGCGATCGGTTTAATCCTGGCTCCCAGTGTACTAGTCCCTTCTTCTTCAGCGCCGCAACGTGTTGATGCACTGTCATGCGGTTGCGCAGCCCAAGTGCTTTGGCCAGTTCCGCCAGAGTAGGTGGATATCCGTGTTCGTCCGTTAGCTCAATGATGTACCGCAGTACATCCTTTTGCCGCGGCGGTAAGGTATCCATTGAGGTTTCCGTTGACTGGTCTGCTGGCATAAAATTGACTTCTTCCTCTGGGGCACATACGTAAGTATAGTACCAGGTGCCAATATAAGCAAGGGCTTTATTGTTCTTCGCCTGAGGTCGGCACCAGATAAACCGACTGGTGCTTTTCAGGCGAGTTGATCAGCGCCACCAAACACAGTGTCACTGCTATTGCCTCTGGTCATTGCATTGGCATTGTCCACCGGGCCTGAATTCCCATCTCACAGATTGCCCAAGTTCGTTTGGTAAGTTGCCAGACAGCTGCACACACCGTCACCCGGATCACCTCGGTCAGAGGATTGCCTATGAGGAATCTGCCAGAGCGATCTTGCGATCGCTCGGTTGCCAGCTCCCGGGATGCTGACTGCACATCAGACGCACTCGACAGTTACAGAGTGCCTGAGCGCATAAGCCCACTGCGCCCGTCAGACAGACAAGCAGGGTCGCGGACTGAATCGGCCGACTCCAGACTGGTTTCCCTGATAGAGCCGCAGCTGCGGGAGCGCCTGGCCGAAACAGATGGAGCGCCTTTAACCCAGCGTCTCTTGCGACTGTTTGATTCGATCAAACCCCAGCAGTTCGGTGATGCGTTCCATCTTGATGATCGAAAACGGGCCGAATTTTGGCACGCTAAAGTACAACATCAGATCGAACACGATCTTCCTGCCAACGAGAGCCAGGCATGGCTCAAATCACTGGAAAAGTTCGACAAGCGCTGCAAGCGAGATGGGGTTAGTGATGCAGAAAGAGCTGAGTTATTCATCAACACCATGCGGCTGATGAATGCCGGGGAGCAATCGGGAGGGGTTAAACCTTGCCACTTTCGCCCGCTGGCCAAAACGGTCTTGGAGCAATGCTCTCGTTCTGCTCATGTCAGCCAGGGTGAGCACGACGATTGTACCTCAGCGTCTATCGAAGGCGTGCTGCAAACGTGCAGCCCAGGTACCTATAGCAGGCTGGTAGCCGATCTCGCTCTGAATGGCGGATTCGGTCGTGAGGGCGCAGTGCTCTACTTACCGAAGCAATGCCTCGAGCCCGATCGCGAAGCACGCGCCACCAGCCGCAAGCACGGAGAGAGGTCCTTCGCCAGCCAACTCGTGCAGCAGTTCATCGGCAATCTTAGATGGAAAAATGGAGGAGAATTGCCTGATGGCACCAGCGCTTTGCCTGGATCTGTTGAGTATCGTCCGCTCCATCCAGGCTCAAATCGAGAATTTCTCTTTCACGACGGCAAACCTGTTGTGACAAAGCACAAAGACGGCAAGGGGCACGTGCGCAAGTCACGGATCGATTATCCGAGCATCTCGGATGAGGAGTATCTGGGGCTGTTCGAGACGCTGGCTGGCTCCGACAAACTGGTCGTGGTCGCTCACGCAAAGGCGGTGGACACTACCAAAGATGCCAGTGGACGTCAGACCGTGCACGCGGTTAAATCAGCCGGGCAGCTTCGCAAGATTCTCGAGCGCTGCACAGTGCATGCCAACGGCGATGAGAATTCAACCAGCCACTATCAGCCGATCATCATTGGTGTGCATACCGAAAACAAACCCTTTGGCGATCGCCGCGGCAAAGGGGGCTGGCATGCGGCAGTTCTGCACGACTACAATCCCAAAGACGGCACCGTGCGCATGGATGTGCACTGGGCGCCGGGCGATGATTTTAGCGGGCTCAAAGGACAGAAGAGACGCTTACGGGTAAGCGAAGTCTTCGACGCCATGAAACCGCCCCGCCACTGACCCAAGCAGATCTGCAACGTGGTTAGTCAGTCGCTAGAGTTGGCACCGCTGGCGGTGCGCTCAATGGCATCATTTTCGATCGGCAAGATGGCACATGATCACGGAACGTCGATTAAATCCCGAGACTGGCGCACGTGCCGACCGAGAAAGTGATTCCATCGTCGAGCGGCGTACTTTCGATTTTAGTGGAAGTGCAGTGTAGAGGACATGAAGAAGAGCCGTAGCTCAAGTGGTTTCCATATAACTTCGAAACTCGGCGGAGCACTCACGGGGGAATGTGAATGCCGAACGGATTCGAAGAGTGGTTGTAACTTTATGTCTCATCACAAAAATTCGCAATGGGAAAAGCCCCACTCGATTCATATGCAATCGATATATCCTTTCTGAGCTGGTGCGCCCGCCTCGTCCTGCAAGCGATGCACGCGCTTGTGGACTGCGCTCCCCCCAAAAAGCCAAACCGAGATCGAGCCACTACTTAGAGGATTCTCTGACCGAGCGAAGAGAGAATCAGCTCGACCGACAGATCGGCGGTGCGGTTCTGCATGTCGAATGCCGGGTTGAGTTCGGCAATATCAATTGAACGCACCAGTTGCGACTCGGCCAACAACGTCAGGGCCAGATGAGCCTCTCTGTAGGTGAGCCCGCCGCGCGCCGGCGTGCTGACACCAGGCGCGACTTCAGGATCGAGAACATCGATGTCAAACGAAAGGTGAATGCCGGATACATCAGCGCCGACTGCTCCGAGTGCCAGATCGGTCACACGACCTAATCCCAGGTGATCGATATCACGTATGGTGAATGCAGTGATGCCTGATTTGCTGATAATTTCGCGCTCGGCCTCATCGATATCGCGAATGCCGATCAAGACAGAACGTTTTCCCGCCACCTTGGGTGAGTATCCATGCAGCTCAGTAAGCCTGGCATCGCCCGTTCCCAACGAGATCGCCAGCGGCATGCCGTGCACGTTGCCACTATGACTGGTGTCGGGGGTGTTGATGTCGCCGTGCGCGTCAAACCAGATCAGTCCAAATTCTTGATTCTGTTTGCGATAAAAACTGGAGACTCCGGAGATGCTGCCGATCGCCAGACTGTGGTCACCGCCTATGGTGATCGGAATCGTACCGTCCATCAACGCACCTTCGACGGCTGATGATATTTCCTGGCTGACGTCAGCGATTTCCGGAACGCAACGCGCGCTCGAGGGTTTGTCCCACCAGCACACGGACGGCGGTACGTTGATTTCGATTTCACGAGCAACACGAAATCCCAGGCGCTCAATTCGCTCGGATACGTCCGCGACCCGCATGGCGGCGGGCCCCATGCTCACTCCGCGGTGCGATCCACCCAGGTATAGCGGCACATAAATGAGCGTTACCGATTTCGCCACTTTCTCGCTGCGCTGGCCGCTGAGAGAACTTTCGCTTTGCGTCTCAGCTTGCTTCGATTGAGCGCTGACGGACTTCGCCTTTTGAGCCACGGGCCACTTCCTTGTAGACTTTATTGCTACTGTCGCAATCGCACATCGAGTGCTCTATTGCTTTCCGTTACACATTGTACTTTTGCACGCTGCAGTTGAGCGTTGTAAAACCTCTCCTAGTGTATAATCTTCAGATACATTTTGTCTGTCCCTGGCGCGACAAATCAGTCAAAACAAGTCGGCGGCCAGTTGTGCATCGACACTCGACTTGAAAAGTCAGGAGGTTAAGGAAGTGTTTCGCCCAGCCATCAAATTGTTTTTCCTTGCTAGGGCAGCCTACGAAGTCGGTCGCGAGCGCGTAGAAGATGCTCTCGACTCCGTCACCGCCAAAGCCGGCGAATACAAATCTTCGGGCAACGACCGCATGCAAGAGGTGACCGATCATGCCAAACAACTGCTTGGCGAAGTGACACAGAACATCTGGCAGCGCTCGGAAGTTTTGGAGACGCAGACTCGC
>Ga0206819_10044_pt1 | contig 46441 bp, 48 predicted proteins | sample Alteio_BWOrgCont_87_FD_152855 | JGI IMG/M metagenome (GOLD analysis project Ga0206819, IMG submission 152855) | Enriched cells from forest soil in Barre Woods Harvard Forest LTER site, Petersham, Massachusetts, United States -... | ecosystem: Environmental > Terrestrial > Soil > Temperate forest >... | reverse complement strand
CATCATCACCATGCGCCACATGGATCGCATCTGCAAGCTGACCCTTTTGAGCAGCCTCGCCATTGCTTATATCTATCTCATGGAATATTTCATCGCCTGGTACAGTGGCGACCCGTACGAACGCTGGGTGTTCAGCCATCGCCTATTGGGCGGAACATATTGGTATGGCGGCTGGATCATGATCGTCATCAACGTCGGCATGGCCCAACTGTTATGGTTCAAGAAGGTCCGCCAGAATTTGAAACTGGTTTTTGTGATGGCGTTGCTCATCAACATGGGCATGTGGTTCGAGCGTTTCACCATCATTGTCGGCTCGCTCTATCAGGATTTCCTGCCGGCCAACTGGGGCTTTTACAAACAGACCTGGGTGGATGTGGGGACCTTCGTTGGCACACTCGGCGTTTTCTTCACGATGTACCTATTATTCATCCGCTTCCTGCCAATGGTGCCGGTCTCTGAGGTCAAAGGCATCACTCCGCAGGCCAATCCGCATCACCCGCTTGGGGGAGGGAAAGGAGCGAAATCATGAGCGAAAAGAATTACGGCATCATGGCTGAATTTGATACGCCCGGCGCAGTGCTGGAGGCGGCGAAAAAAGTCCGCGCCGAGGGCTACAGCCGATGGGATGTGTTCTCTCCGTTCCCGGTGCACGGCCTGGATAAGGTCATGGGCCTGGGCAATTCCTACGTCGGCTTGTTCTCGCTTGTCTTTGGTGGCGGCGCATTTCTCGGCACCCTGGGGTTGATCTGGTACTGCAACACGTTTGACTATCCACTCGTTGTCGGCGGCAAACCGATGTTCAGCATGCCGATGTCTTTTGTGCCGGCTTATATTTTGTTGGTGTTGGCCGCGGCCATCGGCGCCTTTGTGGGCATGGTGGCGTTGAACCAACTGCCGCGCCATCACCATCCGCTGTTCAATAAAAAACGCTTTGAACTGGTCTCGCGCGACAAATTCTATTTGGTCGTCGGTTCTGCGGACCCGAAATATTCTGAAACGGAAACCCGCAAACTGCTCGAGGAACTCGGCGGCACGCACATCGAAATCGTGGAGGACAACTGATGCGCTACTTCCTCTCTGTCATCATTGTGCTGCTAGTGTTGTCGGTGGCCTTGTTCGCCATCGTTGGGTTCCGCGGACGCATTACCCATCTGCCGCCCATCGAAATATTTTCCGACATGAACCGCCAGCCGAAATTGCGCCCGCAACAACCGGACAGCTTCTTTGCCAACGGCGTCAGCTCGCAGCTGCCGCCGCCCGGCACGATCGCCCGCAGCGATCCCGTTCAGGCGGTGGATGGAGCGGTTTATAGCTTTGAAAATTCGCCGGTCAATTCCGGGCGTATTACCGGTTCCACCAACTTTGTGGAGCTCAATCCGCTGCCGATCAATGGTGTGTTGCTCGCGCGCGGCCATGAGCGCTTTGATATTTATTGTTCACCGTGTCATGGGCGGCTCGGCGATGGCAATGGCATCACCAAAAGTATCGGCGACATGCCGGCCGTGGCCAATTTGCATGACCCGCGAATCGTAGCCCTGACCGACGGTGAAATTTTCAACACGATTACGCACGGGAAGAACACCATGGGCGCCTATGGTCCGCTCATCCCGACCGAGGACCGCTGGGCGATCGTCGCGTATCTGCGCGCGTTGCAATTGAGCTGGCTCGGCACAACGAACGATCTGTCCGCGGACCAACAAGCCGCGCTGAAATGATATGAGTTCACACGACAAAACAGAATTGCCGCCGCCGCTGGACTTGTCCGGTTGGCGCAAAGTGCCCGCTGTTTTGATGGGTATCGGTGGCATTTTGTCGCTCATCGGCCTGATCGCCAACCCGGAACAATTTGGCTTCTCATGGCTCTTGTCGTTCATGTTTTTCCTTACGCTGTGCCTCGGCGCGCTGATGTTTGTCTTCATCCATCATTTAAGTGATGCCGGTTGGTCGGTTGCCACTCGCCGTGTCAATGAACACATCGCCTCACTCCTTTTCCCGGGTATGGCGATTCTGTTTTTGCCCATCGGCCTTTCGGGCAAAAATATCTATCACTGGATGGCCTTGCCTCCGGATGACCCTACTGTTGCCGTGAAATGGCCTGTGTTCACGGCTGTGGGATTCTGGGTCACTTCGGCGATTTTCTTCGGCATCTGGTGGCTGATGACCTCCCGCATCAATTATTGGTCGTTGCGGCAGGATGTGACCGGCGAACCGATTTGCGCCTATCGGATGCGTTTCCATTCGGGGTGGGGCGTTATTGTGCTGGGTTTGACGATGGTGTTCGCGCCCGTGCTTTGGATGCAGGCGACCCAACATCTGTGGTACTCGGCGGAATATGGCGTCTATTATTTTGCCAGTTGCGCCTGGCTGGCGTTGGCCACGATTTACATCCTCATGGTGTTGCTTCAGCGCCAGCGCGTCCTGGACAAGGTGTTGCACGACCATTCATTTTATTTTATCGGCACCTTGCTGTTCGCGTTCACCCTCTTCCAGGCCTACGACGAATTTGCACAGTATTTTGTGGTTTGGAACGCCAACATGCCGCAGGAAACTTTCTGGTACCTCATCCGCGAAAACGGTTCGTGGTGGTGGGTCAGCATGTTGCTCATCTTCGGCCATTTCATGGTGCCTTTCTTTATCCTGCTGCCGATCCGGGTAAAGATGAATTACAAGATCATGGTCCCGGTCTGTCTCTGGGCGTGGCTCATGACCTACACGGATTTGAGTTTTAATATTTTGCCGGGCTTGAAAGAGAATGGGGGGGGGTATCCGTTAAAGTGGATTTTGGTTCAATTTGGCACCTTTGCGTTCATGCTCGGTTTCTTGTCGCAGGCGTTTTTGAAAAAGTTTTTGAGGCACCCACCTTATCCACAACGGGATCCGCGGGTGCTGGAGGCGATGGGCATTGGTCATGAACCGGAGGAACTGCCGGACACGCTGCCGGATGAAGGGGGAGCCCAATGAACAACAATGATTTACACGGAATCAACCGTGCCAGCGCTGCGGCGGCCGGTTTTATCATCGCGAGCTTTGTGTTCCTGGTATTGGTTGTGATCGTGAAATGTTCGGTGAAGGTTCCGGCGGTGGATGCCGATCGCACTGCAACGATCGCCAACGAGCTGATGCTGGTCCGCAGCAATGAAGTCGTGTTGCTCAACAATTCGGGCTGGGTCGATAAACAACGCGGCATTGTGCGATTGCCGATCGACACCGCTTTGCAGATCAGTGTGGAGGAATGGCAGAATCCGGCGCAGGCCCGCGCCGACCTGCTGGCGCGCTCCAAAAAGGCGACCGCGCCTGTGCAGGTGGCCCCGGCAAAACCGAGCATATTTGAATGAACGAGAACGACAAAATTGATCCGGCGAACAGTGCCATAAGCGTATCATGCCGGGTGCCGTTATTGGCGCTCTTTGGCGGCGCGGCGCTGTGGTTGGTCATCGGCCTGGCGCTGGTGATGCTGGCCTCGCTCAATTTTCACATGCCGGGGATGTTTTCGGACCACGGATGGATGACGTACGGGCGCATGTTGGCCGCCGGCAATGACGCTATTCTTTACGGTTTTGCCATTCCCACCGCACTGGGCGTGATGCTCTGGATCCTGGCCAGCTTGAGCGATAGCGAGCTGGCGCTGCCGCTCGTGCCGGTCCTGGCCGCGAACGTCTGGCATTTGGGCGTGTTGGTGGGAATCGCCGCGATTTTCATGGGGGACAGCACCGGTTTTCAATGGCTGGAGTTTCCACGCGGGGGTTCGGTGCTGTTGTTCGCCGCATACATGTTGATGGGGATCTCCGCGATGGCGACATTTGGTGCGCGACGTAAACGGGCGTTGCAGCCGGCGCATTGGTTCCTGCTGGCGGCGTTGTTCTGGTTCCCGTGGATCTACACCTCGGCGAATGTTTTCCTTGTTGCCTGGCCTGTGCGCGGCGTGGGGCAGGCGGTCATTGACTGGTGGTTCTCGAACAACCTCATCTTTGTCTGGTTGACGCTTGTGGGGCTGGGAACGGTGTTCTATTACGTGCCTAAATTCGCCGGGCGCCCGCTGCATAACCAACCACTGGCGCTATTCGGATTCGTGACGTTTATTCTGATTTCGACCTGGTGCGGCATTCCGCAAGGCGCGCCGGTGCCGGCCTGGTTCCCGGCGGCCAGCACTACGGCCTCGATATTGCTGATCGTCCCCGTTTTATCGCTTCTGGCGGTGTTCGTAAAGACGGTGTGCGGGGTCCAAACTCAATGCAAAGGCGGGCCGTTCTGTTACATGAAATTCGGTACCACGGCTTTCATCGTGTCGGCGCTGATGCTTATCCCGCTGGGATGCCCGCGTTTTGGGGTGCTGGCGCAATTCACTGAGTACGCGCAGGCGCAATCGTACATGCAGATCCTTGGCTTCTTCAGCATCGTCATTTGCGGGGCAGTTTATGAGCTGATGCCGCGCGTGATGGGGATGGATTGGCCGTTCCAAAAATTTGTCCGCTTCCAACACTGGCTGTTCATGGGTGGCCTGGCGATTCTGGTAATTTCGCTGGCGATCGGCGGCGTTGAGCAGGAAATGAATAATTATAATTTTACGTCAGGAGTGATATTCATGAAGTTTGCCACCCTGGGATTTCTATTGCTGCTACTCGGCAGCCTGTTGTTTGCCGCGAACATTTTTGTCATGACGCTGAAATGGAAACTTGGTTTGGCGAAGGCGTTTATCGCCGTTATCAAGCGCCCTCTGGATGCGAGCGAGGTGAAATCATGAACAGTGGATGCCGCATATTCCTGGTCTCGTTCGTCGCGCTCGGCCTTTCCTGGGGCGGTTTCGTGATCGCGCCGGCTATCCAGCTCGGCACGCAAAAACAGACTGCTGTGCTCAATTCGTCTTTGACCTATCCTGAACAACGCCCCGGCGAAGCGACGATGGGCCTGCAGGTCTATCGCCGAAGCGGCTGCGCCGCGTGCCATACCACCCAGCTTCAGCAGGATGGCGTGGAATGCGAAGTGATCGTGACCGGTATGGGCAAGACTCCCGTCGCTGTCAGCAACCTGTTGTCGTCACTGAATTTGACCGGCCTGAGCAAAGACGACGCCCAGTCGGCCTCGGATCAAATCACTGCCAAGGGAGGCAAGACGGAGATCCATATCGTTCCGACCGGGGGCGATATCGCAAGAGGGTGGGGGTCGCGCCGCAGTGTTTCGGAAGATTTCCTGTGGGACTATCCAGTCCAACTCGGCAGCGTGCGCATGGGGCCGGACCTGGCGGACGTAGGCAGCCGATTGGGGAGCTACAGCTGGCAGTTGTTGCACCTTTATGCCCCGCAGGCTACGACCAAGGATTCAACCATGCCGCCGTTCCGATATTTGTTCGTGGTGCAAAAGGTCGGCGACGTGCCGTCGCCCGACGCCTTGCAATTGCCGGCGGAGTTCGCGCCGCCTTCCGGTTATGAAGTGGTGCCGACGATGGCGGCAGAGAAATTAGCGGCGTACCTGTTGAGCCTGCACGCGAACGTGCCGCTGCATGACGCGCCATTCACGGCCGCCGCGCCGCCTGAGCCGACTAAAGCGAAAAAATGATGAGCAACGATCCGAAAGAACATACCCCTGCGCCCGCCGGTTCACCCGGCAACGGCCCGGCTTTGCCGGTGTGGATTTTCTCGCTGACCCTGGTCCTGCTATTCCTGGGCGGAGTTTATTTTGATGAAAGCAGCGGCTGGTTCAACGCGCAGATCTATAAGCCCTACACGGACGCGGACCAACTGGAAGCCTACCAGCCGGTGTCCGGCGCGGCGGCCATCTTGGCGCAGGGCAAGCACACGTACGACACGATTTGCGCCGCCTGCCATGGACCGGATGGCACCGGCAAACCTGGACAGGCTCCGCCGCTGGCCGGCTCCGAATGGGTGAATGATCACGCGCATACGCGCCTGATCGAGATTCCGCAGCTCGGTCTCAACGGACAGGTTACGGTGAAAGGGCAAAGCTGGAGCCTCTCCATGGCGCCAATGGGCGCCGGGCTTTCTGATTCCGATATGGCCGCAGTGCTGACTTACGTCCGGAGCTCCTGGGGCAACAAAGGCGATGATGTGTCGGCTGACGACGTGAAAGCCGTTCGCGGGACGATTGCCGGACATCCGGCCATCGCCGGTGAAACGGGGCTGAAGGCGATCAAGGAGTAATTAATCCCGCCTCAACCGGTCGATTTTGTGTTCCAGTTGCTCCAACCGGGCGAGAATTCTGTTTTCTTCGGAGGTGATCTTTTTGTCCTTGGTGCCGATAAAGAATGATGCCGCCAGCCCGCTTAGTCCCCCAAATAATCCCACGCCGGAAAGGGTCATTATCATGCCCAGGCACCGGCCACCGGCTGTCACGGGATATTCATTACCGGCGTTGGCGGTGGTGAGGGTGGCAACGCTCCACCAGAGGGCATCGGAGACAGTCTTGATATTGGCGCCGGGGTCGTTGCGCTCGCAGATGAGGATGCCGAGTGTGGAAAAAATGAGGAACAGGGTGGAAAGCAGGAGGATGGCGGCGACGCCGGTTTGAAACCTGTCTTTGAGCAGGAGGTTGGCGATTTTGTGCGTGGCGCGCAGGGCGCGGATCAACCGGATGATCTGGAAGACGCGCACAACCCGGCCCCAGCGCAGATGAGAGAGATAGGGCAAGCCGGACAGATTGGGGATGCTGGAAACAAGGTCGATCCAACCCCATTTCATGAATTGTAATTTGGATTCGGCCTTGCGGAAACGGACCGCAAAATCAGTGAGGAAGATGATACAAATGGCGGTATCAACCGTCTGGAGAGCTGTGGAGATTTCCGCAGGCAATTGGAAGGCGGTATTGACGGCCAAAGCGCCCAGAACAACGACGGACAACACAAGGATGACAATTTGAAAGACGCTGATTACTTCAGTGCCAGCTGGAGGCTTTTGGCGGGCTGAAGAGGCGTCTTCTGATTTCGTAGCCATGGGGCGAGTGTGCGACGGAAGCGCTGCGGCGTCAATTCTCTGCAATCATTCCTACGGATGCATCAAGCGGAAAAACAAGTTAATCTTCGTAATAGGATTGGTTACGATGTTCTGGGTGCCGGAGTAGGGAATGGTGTTCCAGGTTGCCGGCAATAACAGGTTGGTGGCGTATTGGGGTTGGTATCCGCTGACGCCCATTGTCCAGGACAAGATGGCATTGGTCCCCGACAGCGCGATATGCAATTGGGGTGGCAAGGTAATGCTAAAGATAGTGCCGTCGTCATTGGTGCCGCCATAATAGGCCGTTCCATACAGTGTATTGTTGGTCACGACCAGTTCGCCGTAAGGGTTGAAGCCATCGGTGTTGTCAAAGGTAATTGGGTCATGCGCGCTGAAACTATACACATTCATGAATCCGGAACCGGCGGTATTGATTGAATATACGACACCATTGGTCCAAACGCCGCCGGAAGACGCCGTGCCATACAAGGTGTTGCCAACCAACGCCAATCTTGGATATAGGAATGAGCCGTCGTTGCCATCGAAATAATGAAGCGTGGTCAGGGTGACACCATTAGTATCCACGGCAAAGACCGTACCGGAATTTCTGCCACCGCCGGAATAAGTTGTTCCATAAAGCATATTGCTCAATAAAATCAATCCGCCGAACGGACCAGTTCCATCTCCGCCATTAAACGTGTGCAGGTTGGTAAACGTGTTTCCTCCAGTGACACCGACGCCAAATAGCACGCCGCATCCATAAAGTCCGCCTCCATAGGCGACGCCATACAGCATATTGCCGGCTAAAACCGGCGTCCCATAAGGATTAGCCCCGTCGCTGTTGGTGTAATTATTCATCGCCGTGAAACTGTGGAGGTTGGTGAAATTCAAGCCATTCGTGCCAACGGCGAAAACCGTGCCGGAACCGAAATATCCACCATTTACCGTCGTTCCATAAAGTGTGGCGCCCGATAAGATCAAACCGGCATACGGATTGGCGCCATCCCTGTTCGTGGAATTATTTATCGGGGTGAAGGAATAAATATTCGTGAAGCCTGTTCCATCCAAATTAATCCTGAAAATCGTTCCGTTGGTTGAGGCTCCGCCATAATAGGTCGTTCCGTACAAGCTATTGCCTGAGAGAAGTAACGTTCCGTCTGGATTCGATCCATCGGTGCCGTTGGTGAAATTGTAAAAATTGGTGAAGGCGGAGCCGTCGGTGTTGAGTTTGAACAATGTGCCAGCGTTGGAACTACCAGCATATTCGGCGGCCCCATAAAGCACGTCGCCCGATAAAGCCACCCCCCCGGCCGGCTGAGAACCGTCCGTGCGGTAAGCAAAATTATGCAGGTTCGTGAAAGTTTGGGCCGTAGCCGAGGAAAAGGTCAAGATGCTCAGAAAAATAGCTCCCAATACGACATGGACATACCGAATGTGTCTTTTCATAGAATTAATTGATAACAACCTGCCTGACGAAAAAGATAATACACCAGAATGGCGCCTTTTTCAAGATAATGCGTTTCAGCGGGATTTTATTTCATCAATAGCCCAGCGGGCGTGTTCGGCGATAAGCGGTTCGGAATCGTGAGAAGCCTTTTCTAAATGGGGCAGAGCGGAGGTGTCGGCGGTATTGCCCAAGGCCACGCAAACATTGCGAAGAAAACCGCGGCGTTTGGTCCGCAGGATGGGCGAGCCGGCAAAACGTGTCTTGAATCCCCTTTCGTCGAGCGACAGCAATTCCAGCAAGTCCGGCTGGGCCAAATTTTTTCGCGCGTGCGATTTCATGAGGCTGCCTTCGCGCGCGAAACGATTCCAGGGGCAGGCGGCCAGACAATCGTCGCAACCGTAAATGCGATTACCGATGGCGCGGCGGAATTCAACGGGAATGGTGCCTTTAAGCTCGATGGTCAGATAGGAAATGCAACGGCGGGCGTCGAGTTCAAATGGCGCGGTGATGGCGTTGGTGGGACAGGCAGTGATGCAACGGGTACATTTGCCGCAGTGATTATTCTCTGAAGCATCGGGCGCGAGTTCGAGCGTGGTTAAAATCTCGGCGAGGAAGATCCAATTCCCGGCCTTGCGGCTGATGAGGTTGGTATGTTTGCCGACAAAGCCCAGGCCGGCGCGCTGGGCGAAGTCCCGCTCTAGGATGGGGCCGGTGTCCACGTACCATAGCGAGCGGGTTTGCGCGCCGCCGGTTTCATTGACAAATTGCGACAGCAATTTCAATCGCTCACCGAGGACATCATGGTAATCGTCAAATTGGGCATAACGGGCGATGACGCCGTGATGGGTGCCCGGTGGCAGGCGGCAGGAACCTGCAGTCGGTGACGCGTCGGCATAGGTGGCGGAAAGAATGATAATGGTTTTTACTCCGACCAGGACCCGGTCCGGCTCGATGCGTTTTTCGGCATTGCGCTCGAGCCAGGCCATTTCGCCGAATTTTTTTTGAACCAGCCAGTCCTGGAATTGGGCGGCACTGGCCGGCGCTTCGGCAGACGTGAAACGGCAGTCGTCGAATCCCAATTCCAACGCGCGCTGGCGGATAGATTTCTTCATCAGGCAGATTGCAGTCGAAACTGGTGAACAACCTGCTGCGCCACTTCGCGCAACGAGCGCAATTCGGTATTCAGCAAGACGTCTGCATGTTTGTAAAAAGGCTCGCGGACGGCCAGGAGGTTGCGGATTTTTCTTTGTGGATCAGGATCATGGAGCAGGGGGCGATGCGTCTGGTTCTTCACACGTTCCCAGATTTTTTCCGGCGACGCCCACAGGCAGGCGACGAGGGCATGGGTCTTAAGGCTGGCGAGGTTCGCCGGATTGATGGGCAGGCCGCCGCCGGCGGAGATGACGGTCCTGGTCCTGCCGGCAAGTTCGACGACAGCCTTTTCCTCCAGCGCGCGGAACGCAGGCTCGCCATCGCGCGAAAAGATTTCGGCAATCGTCTTGCCGGTGGCGGCCTGGATCATTTCGTCGGTATCGAGAAACTGAAAATGGAGTTGGTCGGCAACCAGCCGGCCGACAGACGTCTTGCCGGTGCCCATAAACCCGATGAGGGCGATATTGACGATGTAGCGGCCGCTTTGCATGGCGGGAGTTTCAAGTTTCAAGTTGCCGGTTTCAAGTCTTTAACCACGAAACACAATTTCAAGATTCGACATTTCCGGGTTCGCGCATAAATTGGCTATGTGAAATTGCCGCCATTGATATTGGCCTCGGCATCGCCGAGACGCGCGGAATTGCTCCGGCAACTCAATCTCGAATTTGAGATTGTACCGAGCGAAGCGCCGGAAACGTTCGACGACTATCTGTCGCCGCTCGAACTGTGCCAGTTGAACGCGCATCGCAAGGCGCGTGCCGTGGCCAAGAAGACGCCGGATTCGCTGGTGCTGGGCGCAGATACGCTGGTTTTTTTGGACCATACCATTTTTGGCAAGCCGGCTGATATGGGCCACGCAAAGAGTATGCTGGCACAATTGCAGGGCCGAACGCATCAGGTGGTGACAGGCGTATGCCTCATCCATCTGCGGTCTCATCATGAAAAAATTTTCGCTGTCAGCACGGACGTTGTGTTTCGCGCGTTGACGCCGTCGCAAATCAACGAATATCTGGCAAAAGTGAATCCGCTGGATAAGGCGGGAGCGTATGCCATCCAGGAAAAGGGGGAATTTATCGTCTCAGAAATCTCCGGGTCGTTCAGTAATGTGGTCGGCTTGCCGATGGAACAACTTCAAGCGGAACTGGAAGCGTGGCCAAAAACTTGAGCCAGCCACTGGACACATATGAAGCACTTTGGCTGGAGGCGGCGGACGCCTTTAACAACACCGGCCCCCGGATTGATCCATTTTTGACCAACAGGGCAGGGGACACCCGCAGAGGAGTGACCTTGGTTGTCCGGCCAAATGCTGAAGTGCAGGCGCGGGTGAAGGACTTTCAGTTGTCAAATCGCCACCATGGCAAAGGAGCAGTATTTTTACCGGCCGGAAGAATTTCATATAACGGTTTTGGCAGTGATCCCGGGCAGCGAATTTTGGCGGGCATCTGTAAAAAGATTGCCGGAATATATCGCGGTGTTGGACCGGGTATTGAAAGGACGGACGGCCTTTTCGATTAAGTTCCGCGGCGTCACGGCATCCCGGGACGCGATAATGATCCAGGGATTTCCTGTTGGCGAAGAATTGAGCAGGCTGCGAAACGATTTACGCGTGGCGCTTTCGCAAAGCGGGCTGAGCGCGGATATTGACCGGCGCTATAAAATTGTGGCTGCCCACGTGACCATTGCCCGATTCTCAAAGCCGATGCCGGAGTGGAAGACATTGAAAACATTTCTGGCCACTCATCGAGATGTGGATTTCGGCGAAATGCACGCGCGATCGCTTCAACTGCTTGAAGGCGACTGGTATGCGTCCACTGATTCCGTGCGAATGCTGCGTGAATATCCATTTTCAGATTAGTCCGGCGGGCAAAACTTGACTCGTAAAAGAATCATGATAGGATGTCTGGCGTAAGAAACCCACAAACAGGCCATGTTTATCAATCGTGGACTTTTCATCGCTAAAGCGACGGCTTTTTGCGCCCTGTTGCTGTTTACCTTCAGTTATACAGCCCGTGCACTCATCATTAATCCGTATTATGAGACAAATGTGACGGAGAATGCGAATGCCGCGCAGTTTGAAGCGTCTTTTGCGGTGGCGGTGCAAACCATTGAACAGCTTTATACCAATCCAATCACGATCAATATCAGTGTCTTTTGGGGAACGAGTGGCACCAATAATCCGTTTAGCGGCGGGATCGGCTTGGGGGCGAGTTATATGACGGCTGTATCAAGCAGTTACTCACAGATTGTCAGCAAGATGAGTTCATCCAGAAAAACCGCGGTACAGACAAACGCGGTTGCGAGCTTGCCAGGTTCGGACCCGTCTCCTTCAGGGTCGCTATGGTATGTGCCGCGCGCAGAGGCGAAGGCTTTAGGTATAATTGCTTCTGATTCCTCCAATGATGGATTTGTGGGCTTTACCACAAATTACGACTTTAATTTTGCGGCGACAAACCGGGCAGGCAATTTCGATGACTTTGATTTTATCGGAGTCGCAGAGCATGAAATCACCGAGGTGATGGGTCGGGTTAATTTTGGGTTGGATACAGCCAGCAATTACGTCCCATATGATTTGTTCCGGTTCACCAACAGTGGCGGCCGAAGCATGAGTTACAATGATGATGGAGTTTATTTTTCGATCAACGACGGCACGAACAATTTGAAGAATTATGATCCGCCAGAAGATAATGAGGATATCCAGGATTGGGCGTGGCCAAGTTCTCCGCCGGATTCCTTTGATGCCTCGGCGATCAATGACAATGAGGACACTTTGTCATACCCGGACCTGGTGGCCATGAATATCCTGGGGTACGATTTGAATTACGCAGCGCCAATCCAGATGGCTCAGCAATCCGGCGCCAACAAGATTCAACTGACGTTCACCAATGTGACAGGCATGGCGTACGGTCTCATTGAGACGACGAACGCCAGCACAGCAATCGCGAATTGGAACACCCTGGGAACACCCACCGAAGCGCCGGCTGGGTATTATCAGTTTACGGATACACATGCCACAAACAGCGCCCGCTTTTATAGTGTGATCCTGCAATAGGCGCGGCACGGTTGAATCTTGCTGCTGACGATTTTGCTTCTATAATTTCACAGTGCTCGACATCAAATTGATTCGCGAAAAGACGGATTTTGTGCGCCAACGCCTCGCCACCCGCGGGGCAGGGGACGAGGCAAAGATTGACGAATTGCTGAAGCTGGATGAACAGCGCCGGAAAATCCTGGCGGAAGTGGAGGCGTTCAAGGCCCAGCGCAACCGTGTTTCCAAGGAGATCGGGGCGTTGATGGGACAAAAGAAGACCGCCGAAGCCGAGGCCAAAAAAGCGGAAACGAAGGATTTGGGAGACAAAATCGCAGCCTTGGACAAGGAAGCTACGCAAGTGGAGGTGGCCCGTGACGCCTTGATGCTTCAATTGCCAAACCTGCCGCACGATTCGGTTCCCATCGGAAAAACAGCGGAGGACAATCCCGTCATCCGCATCCACGGCGAAAAGCAAAATTATGCTTTTAAGCCCAAATCCCATGTGGAGCTTTGCGAAAGTCTGAAGCTGGTGGATTTTGCGCGCGGAGCGAAATTATCCGGGAGCGGATTTTTGCTTTATACGAATTGGGGGGCGCGGTTGGAACGGGCGTTGATCCAATTCTTGCTAGATCTGCACGTGAGCCAGCACGGTTATACCGAAGTCTCGCCGCCATTCATGGTGGGGCCGCATTGCCTCGAAGGGGTGGGACAGTTCCCCAAATTCAAGGACCAGTATTACGGCGTGGCGGAAGGGGACGACAAAGAAAAGCTTGGGAAATTGTATCTGGTGCCAACGGCGGAAACGCCGGTGGCTAACATACATCGGGAAGAAATTTTGCCGGAGAAAAACCTCCCCATTTTTTATTGCGCGTACACACCTTGTTTCCGCGGTGAAGCCGGGGCGGCGGGCCTTGGCACGCGAGGCATGATCCGGGTGCATCAATTCGACAAGGTGGAGTTGATCAAAATCGTAAAGCCGGAAGCCGGCTATGATGAATTGGAAAAAATGGTCGCAAATGCGGAGAAGGTCCTGCAATTGCTCGGATTGCATTATCGCGTCATCATGCTTTGCACCGGGGACATGGGTTTCGGCAGCGCCAAAACATATGATATCGAAGTATGGGCGCCGGGGCAGGGAAGCTATCTCGAGGTTTCAAGCTGCTCCAATTGCGAAGATTTTCAGTCGCGCCGGATGAACCTGCGGTTCAAAACGGAAGGCGGCGAGAACAAGTTTCCACACATCCTTAACGGGAGCGGCACGGCGCTGGCGCGATTATTCGTGGCCCTGATTGAAACCTGCCAGCAGGCGGATGGAAGCGTCGTCATCCCGGAGCCGCTCCGGCCGTATTTGAAAACTGACAGGATCACTCCCGCGGCCTGACAGTTTCTTGCATGAAAATATTGCTTGCGAGCAGCGAAGTTCACCCGTACTCCAAGACGGGCGGGCTTGCCGACATGGTGTCTGCGTTGAGCAGAGCGCTGGCGCGTGCGGGACATGAAGCGCGGATCGTGACGCCGCTATACCGGGGTATTCCGGAACGGTTTCCGGAACTCCAACGAGCGGATTGGCGGTTCGATTTACCGCTGGGCGACCGGCATTACCAGGCGGAATTATTTTCACTGCAACCGGAAAAGAACCTGACGGTTTATTTCATCCGTCAACCGGAGTTCTATGACCGCGCCGGCATCTATTTAGAGGACAATCTCAGTTACACGGACAACGCGGAACGGTTCATTTTCTTTTCGAAATGCGCGGCTCATCTGGCGCGTTACCTGCCGTGGCGGCCGGACATTGTCCATGTCCACGACTGGCAGGCGGCGTTTGTGTCCGCGCTGATCCAAAATCAGCAGCGCAATAAAGGGTGGGGGAGCCCCCCGCGCACCTGCCTGACCATCCATAACCTGGCGTACCAGGGAATTTTTCCGGCACCCGCGTTTGCCCTGACGAATCTTCCGCCGGAGTATTTCACGCCGGACACGTCCGAATTTTATGAGCAGTTAAATTGCCTCAAAGCGGGAATCGCGTTGGCCGACTGCATCACGACGGTCAGTCCGCGATATGCGCGCGAAATCATGACCGAGGAATGCGGTTGCGCGCTGGACGGGCTGTTGCGAAAACGGAAGGATTCGTTTTGCGGGATCCTTAATGGTGTGGATTACAGTGAATGGAACCCCGATACCGATGCCTCTCTACTCAAAACGTATTCCGCCACGCGACCAGCGGGCAAAGCGGCCAACAAGCCCGCTTTGCAAAAGGAACTCAATCTGCCTGAGAGTAAAGGCACGCCGCTTTTTGGCACCATCACCAGGTTGGCGGAGCAAAAGGGCGTGGACATCCAATTGGGCGCGCTTGAGGAGATGTTGAGCGCGAATATGCAATTTGTGCTGCTCGGCAGCGGCTCGGCAGCGTACGAGCGCGGTTACCATGAGTTGGCACGGCGTTTTCCAGACCAGGTCGCCGTGCGCGTGGGCTATAACGAAGGCCTGGCGCATCGCATCGAGGCCGCCTGCGACTTTTACATTATGCCTTCCCGGTTTGAGCCGAGCGGCTTGAACCAGATGTACAGTTTGCGTTACGGTACGATTCCCATTGTGCGCGCCACGGGCGGCCTGGATGACAGCGTCATTGATTTAAAAGAAGATCCTGAGCACGCCAACGGCATCAAATTCCAGGAATTTTCGTCGCGGGCCCTGGCCAAAGCCATCCGCAAAGCGCTGGCGTTGTATGAACAACCGGAATTGCTCCGGAAGTTCCGGCACAATGGAATGAAAGCTGATTTCTCCTGGGCGAAGACGGTCGAAGATTATTTGACCGTATATGAGGCTAATGCCTTGCCGACTCGGCGGACTCGGCCAGGTTGGCAAAACGCCGGGCGCGTTCACTGACAGCTCTGCTGGGATGATCGGCCTCCCAGGGCGCGTTCCAGAGGATGTAAAATTCAAAATCATTTGCCGGGCGTCGATGAATCTTTTCAAAGCGCGCCAGGCGCACACCCATGATGGCGCGTGCTGCGCTTAAGGCCTCCTGCTCGTTCTGAGGATTTCCGCCTGGCCAAAGAGCAGGCAGGATCTGGTACCGGGAAACCTCTCCGCGTTGTCCAATCGCGTGATCATTGTCTCCGCTTTCAATCATCGACAAGGCTTCCCAGCGGTCCATCGCAAAGGTGGAAGAGGGCAGCGCAAACATGGCTGTCACCGCAGCGAACATTAGGGGCAAAACACTCCTTGTCATACTGTAACGAATAATACCAAAAGAGTCCGTTTTGTCAAATCTTAATTGAATATAACAAACATTGTCTAACTATAGTGATCATAGCCCCGAAAACACACAATATTTTAAAACCCATGATATAAACGTGCTGTTCGCCCGTATTAATGACATGAAGTGTGAACTACAAATCAGGCTGTTTGCCGTCAGAAACTTTGTCACGATTTACCTCAATGGTGCACGTGACCTTGCAAAAGCTGGTCTCAAGGATGAGGCCAGAAACTGGCTTAGGTTCGTTCGGAACGCCGATCTCATTGGTCTGCTTTCAGATGAAGATTACGGGGTGCTGTCGGATAAGGAGAAAGCACATCTCGGTGATTTGTTGCGTTCGTTAGAGCGGGAATGTCATCCGCTCGAGGAACCCGACTTTCGAGGTGACTTGGCTGTTATCCGGTGGCACCTCGAAGCCATTTCAAAACAAGTCGGTATTGAACCCAAAATCGCTTTCCTTCCCTGTGTTGTCACGCAACAGGCGGAGGCACCAAACCACGCGTGATAAAACGAAAGTAACAAACTATGGAAATCCTAGCAAAAGTGCTTGCGGAGTCTTCCCAAGAAAAAGACGGGAAGGAATACGTTCAGGTCACTTGTATGGAGGAGAACGCCAAACCGTTGTTACAGATGTTTGACTACAGTTTGCGTCAAGACGAGAAGGCCTTCAAAGGTAAACTCGTCGGCAAGCTGGTCAAATTAACTGTGACCAACATTCGGGCGATCTTCGCAGGTCGGCCTCAAATGAGCGGTTCTTTGGAACTGCACAAGTAAAACAATGCAACCACCATTTAGCCTGGCATTGTCGCGAGTACCTTGGACGGTCTTTTGCTCTTTGACGTTCCGTAAGGAACCATCAGAGGGGCTCGCGGTAATGGCGGCTGAAAAGCTGCTTAAATGGTGTGCGCATGTGCAACGACTCAAATACGAAAGTTTGCAGTATGTAATTCGGGTCGAAACGGGTGAAGTTAACGGACGGCGACACCTGCACCTTCTAATATTGGTTGAACCCAAATTCATTGGGTACTTCGTGGTTAAAACAGGTTATTCGTCGATTGCGCGTAAGTGGTGGTTGCAACGCTACGGCATTGCTCACTTTCGCGCCATTGACCAGAACCAAACCGATTCAGCGGTCGCTTATATCACGAAGGACGTGGACGCCGGTGCGGACATTTACGAGCTGGCGAAAACAGGTTCAAAACAATCACTGATCATCTCATTAACGGCGTTGCGGTGCATACGTCGGAGAATCGGTGCCGCTGACAGGCAAGAACGAGCAGTAAACACACTGGCGGGTCCACAGATCGGCTCGGAGTCGAGGATTTGCACCGTTGCTGTCCAGTAATTTCTGGTATCGGCATATTTGAGCCGAAAGCAGCAAGTGAGGGCGAATCAATAGATGTGTTGGTCTGGCCGCAAGTCGGAATTGTGAGCTCCTTAATGTTCGACCTGAAATATAGCAGGCTTCGCCCCCTGCCCCGCCGCGTAAGCGGCGGGCAGGGGCGTGCTTGAGTAACCTCTTTGGTGAAATATGAAAAAAAGATACGAATCAACGCAATTCCACCTCGGAATGCAAATTGAGCGCGTGAAAATACTGTACTGTACACAATGTGGCCGGTACCAAAAATATAAATATTGGGTGTGGCTCGCTCTCGGTGAATTGAATCCCGATATTTATGAGATTGTTTGTCAGCGGTGTCCGGCCTGCGACACGGCAATCAATTAGGTGACTATACCTTGCCGGCAAGTAATGGAACAAAATGAACGCACAAATAATTTGTGAAATACAAAGGGAACAAGAGCATGGCCGCACAAAATATGGAAGCGGTCCAAATGATTTAGCTCATGATGATGCTATGCCTGATGAAATGTGGCATCGCTGTATAGATGACCACAATTTGAGGGCTGATAAGTCCACGCCAATGGAACGGCGCCAGCATTTAATTAAGGTTGCCGGGCTGGCGGTTTCTGCCATTGAATCATTTGACCGCAAACTTGTCTTAGATAATCCAGGCTCGAGGAAAAAATGAATATAGTGCTCCAATTTTTCAAGGAAGCTAAACTTGAAGTTGTAAAACAAAGAACGCTGTTAAAAAATCAACGAAGGACTATCGTTTTATTGCACGACGAAAAGGGGTTTACTTTTCGAGAAATATCAATGTGGTTTTCTGAAAGGAATATCGAAGTGGACCATAATGAAGTTTATCGTGAGTATGTTCGTAAGTCGAATGGGGGGAAATTATGACCGCGGTAGAAATCGTGAATCGTCATCGAGCTTCGCTTCAGCGGCTTCGTCAGTGGCGGAAGGACCCACGTATCCCCCGCTCTCTTGCTGCTGAACTTCTTGACGTGTCTCATCCCGTATTTTTGACAAAGCTTCGCGCCGGTCTTGTGATTCCTGAACACGACGAGGGACGGGAACTGATACGCCTTTCGGAGCTTGAACGTTACTGCCAATCCACAATTTCAAAACGATTAAAGGCAGGCAAACAGCGCAAGCCAGTTGTCCCGCTGCAATGACGAAATAAAATGCCTTCATGTACCACGGCATGAAGTTGAAAGTTGCCGCGATGCTTTCCCGTAAGTTATCCGGTGTCATAATGATTCGTTAGCTAACGTTCCTGTATCTTCGCAAGTTACTTGGATTTTGGTCAACTTAAAACGTCGGAACGAAACAGGCAATCAGTTAATAGCGGATTTTGACATTCTGCGCTGAAAGCCAAAATCAGTGAACTATGAAAAAATTACTGCTCGCGTTGGTTTTTGTTGGACTTCATCTTGTGCGTGTCGGAGCTCAAGAACTTACCTATACACTTAATTTTCCGTCTACTGCGTCCGTTTGGGATCCAAACCAGAACTTCTTTATGGAGTTCAACTATAGCAATGGAAACATTGAATACAATGTACAGTCTGTGACCAGTACTGGTTCAGAGGGGTATTCATCACTTCTTGACGAAGCTGGTACGGGGTTAATGATTAACAACGGCACTTCATCTTCCACCAGTCTAACATTTTCTGTTCCGGTAATTGTGAACGGTTCAACTTTTAACGGGACAGTTGACGTTTATGATCCCGAAAACGGCAACGGTACTGAATTTCAAACGAGTAACTCGAATGGGCCTGATTATTTTGGGGCTGGTTCTTACGATATGTCTGAAAATTCGGCTGGTAACGGAATATCAATTCAACCTGTCAGCGATGCGCCTGAACCTGGGACAGTAGGTTTTTTTTTGCTTGGTTTGCTGGTGTGTTTGACCCGAACGCGATTTGGCAAAATACCGTTTCACCTTTTGAAAAAACTTGCGCGTTTGTTATTGCCGCTTCTGCGTTGCTCGTCGTCATCCTTTGGATTCGTAAAGTCATGTTGCGGCACAAGGATGCTGAATTTCAGGAAGGGAAATCGGAAGCCTATGTTTCCAAGAACTTTGGAAAATTTAAAGGGTCCGATGGACGTTGGCACGACCACTTTTGAATCTGCCAGGGAGAACGGCAGGTTCGCCTTTGCCCGACCATAGGCAAGGGTTGTTATGGTTCTCAATCACATAATGATAAAAATTATGAAACTGCTCAAATACATCCTGTTCTTGTGCGTACTGGCTTTAGTGCTGCTCAAGACTTCGGCTGTCCATGCGCAAGTTACCCTGTTCACCAACATGCCGGACCCGTCGCCCATTGTTAACAATGTGCAAACGCCGTTCGTCAACACCGTGTCGTTTTATATCGCCGCGAGTGCCGTGTTGATTCTGATTGGGTGGCTGCTCAAGGTTATGCGCCGTCGGTAATCGTAACGGGGTGCGCTGCGTCACCCTTATTTCAAATGTATGCTTTTATTTTTTTATCTCGCCGGACTGTTCTTGCCATTCTTGGGTGCGTTTTTCTTGTCTCGTCTATTCTTCAATCGTTAGGGTACACCTTCATTTTCAACACCAACAACAGCGTTAATGTTTTGTGTCCAAGCAATAGCTACGTAGATCTTAACTTTTCTCCCGTGGTGTTCTCTGACCCTTACGACATTATTTCCGGTCAGGCCATGGAAGAAAATCCAACTAATTATTATACGTCAGGGTACAGTGTGCCGTCTGACTCTGGCCCGTGTTACGATGGCACACCCCCTGATAGGTCTCTTGGTGAGAACACGTTAATATTCTGTGTGCCTCGGTCTCAAACCAGCATAACCCTTCATGGTTATGCCCAGACGTATAAGCTTATTGATGAGGGCGCGTTTTACCAGATAACTGCTAATAGTCCTTTGCCAGTCTCTTATTCGTTTCCCATCCCAACGAACGGGTACCCTGAATGGGGAATGTTCAACGATGGAGTAAATACCAATCAGACAATCACTCTCAATTTTTCAAACGACTATCCACAAAAATACATTGGGGCATCGTTTGATTTTACTCGATATTATCAATCAGGTTACCCGCCTGGGATGCTTTATTTCTTTTCTGACACGAACTACGGTTATGCGGGTCTTGAAAACTTTGCTCCAACTAACAATAACAACGATTATACAAATGTAGTGTTCGCGGGAACATTCCAACAGGATGCTACGTATGGTGACGTGGACGGAATTTATAATATTTATTTCGGCTATTCATGCCCGTTGCTTGTGACCAGCAATTCAATGGCTTTAGCAACTGGATACGAGCTCGTTTTTGTAGCATGGGATGCGGAGGTTTCAACAGAGGATAATATTACGAATTTTGTATATCCTTACATTGGTCCCGACGACTATTTTGCCACCGTTTATTCTCCTCTGTATTTTCAGCCTGGAGATCTTCATATTGGCTCGGATTCAACACCATTGCTTGAAGTTGCAGACTTCAACGGCTTTGCAAACGGGTTATATCCGAATTGGTTGCGAACCAATGGTTGCAATAATATCTACACTTCGTTTTATTCTTCAAATTTTGTTCAGAGTGGGAATGAGGGCAACGGTTATTGGAACGTTACTACAAATTGGCATCCTACCTATCTCCGTTTATGTCCTGCTCTCTCACAATACCAGACGAATTGGGATAACATTGGGGGTGGCGAATGAAACGTTTTCTTTTTCTCCTTTCTCTCTCTTTTTTCCGTTCCCTCATTCGTGTTGTCGTTTACTTTACGGTTTGTTACTTCGTTTACCGTTATCTGAGGAGTTACCGATGAAACCAGAAAAAATGTCGGATGAGGACTTTGAGTTTTCTGTCGTGGCCGTTGTTTTTACTCTTTTTTCTTCCTGGTATGCGTGTGGCCTCTCAAACTGGCTTCTTACTCTTATTATTTCCTCGTTTTTTGTTGAACCAACACCAGCATTTGCTCAAATTCCTTCATATTATCATGACGATACTCTTGACACTATCAATGGCTCTATTCTTTATCTTACCAATTTTTCCGGTGCGGGTAACAGTGATTCAAACACGATAGTTCAGGACACAAATCGCGCCACGGTGAACGCTGAGCAAATTGGGCTCATGCTTAATGGCACTGTCACCAATGGAGCATTTCAGTTTGGTAGTAACGGCGTCGGCGCCCCAACCGTCCTTTCAAACGAAGCCGTGGCCGCCGGCGCCGTGTTTTCAAACTTGTGGTCCAGCAATTCGTTTGCCGGCTCGTTGACCACGTCGGGGCTTTCCACGAACTTTGATGGGTCTGGCGGAAACATGACTGCGTCAGCGTCTCAAATCGCGATGCCCTCAGTCACTTTTCCTGGTCCTCACCTTTCTCTTCCTTATGGTGGTGTTGCTACTACTTGGACCCCTCCTTCTCTCGACTTGGTTTTTGCTGATGTTGCCTCTTTCGCCCCTGCCCTTTCCACCTGGGCTCCCATTGTTCGGAGCTTTATCCTGCTCATTTTCAATTTTTCCTTTTTCCTCTGGGCTCTCGAATGTTTGCGCGAAGCTCTCAAAGACACGATGCAACAACGTCAGTTGGAGGGAAATAAGCAGGAAATTCTTGGTGTTAATTTGTCCATCGTAACGGCTACGGTCCTTGCTGGTATTCTTATTTTTTACATTTCTCAAGTCATTTCCTCGGGCTCCGTCACCGCGCCTCTCTCTGCTGGTGCATCTGGTGTTGCCACTTTAAAGACAACAGTTAGTGGTGCCACGGCTTGGCCTGGTTGGGACATTCTTACGGCGTTTCTTCCTATCACCGCCATGCTTTCCTCTTTCATCTCCTGGATGGCGTGGCGTTATCTGGTGATGGTTCCTTCATTTGCGTTTGTTCAAGCCATTGTTTTATTTTTTCTTGCATGAAAAAAATTACTTACATCCTCGTTTGTTTGGTCTTTCCTCTACTTCTCTCTGCCCAGGTCACAAATTACGTCACGGTGACGAACGAGGTCTTTCTCATTTCGACAAATCCCGTCCCTGTTGTCATCACGTCCACCTCCTCCTTTTCTGACTGGGTTGACGATGAGGGGTGTTTCATCCAGGGCATTTGGGACGGTCTTTATCTCGGCGGTTTTTACGTGATGATATCGGCAATCATGGCGGTTATTTCTCCACGCCCTCCCCATTTTCCGAATGATTAACAAAGAAACCAGAACCGATAAATTGACGACACCGGGTCAGGAGGACCGTTTAGTGATCTCGCGCGTGCCTGACTCACAACGCATCAGCAGCAAACGTTATGCGGAGATCTATAAAAATAAGCCCACGATTTGGTTCTACCTGCTCATGGGTTGGGCAATATTAACGCTTTGGTTTATCCTTATGGAATTATCTCATGGCTGATATTACTGCCATCACAGCACGAATCGGAGGCGGTAAAACTCTTTGGTCTGTCATCCAGATAATCAAAAGTTTGGAAAAAACCGACCGTCTCATCGTCACTGATATTCCTTTGGTCATGTCAAATGCAAGCGGCCGCTTGTGGACCATAGCGGAATATTGCCACATGTTTATTAAGAGGCCAATCGACGTTAGCAAACGCATCGTGTATTTGGATTTCGAGCAAGCGCGGGAGTTCTGGCGTTACGTTCCTGCCGATGGTTACGACGAAGCATATGTCTCTGAACAGCTGCAAAGCGGAAAGGTTGCTTACGTCGAATCCGAATGGAAATATGGCCGCTCGCGCTTGCTCTGCTTGCCAAACAAAAAGAATGACGTGTTTAAAGTTGTGCCTGATTTTGCTTTCCGATGTGGTGACGTTCGAGGAAACCGTGGAATTGACTATTTTATTGACGAAGCACATAAAAAATTCCCGCCGTTATATTATCAAACTGTTGGTGCGGCATGTGATTGGTATGTTTCAGAACTGCGTCGGCTTGACGACAACCTTTTCTGGATTACGCAGCATCCCGAAAAGGTTGACAAAAACTTTCGCCGATTAACAACTGAATGGTTTCAGGTGCAGAACATGAGCAAAAGTCCGCTCACGTTCGGCATGACTATTAAGGACCGTTTTCGCTGGCATTGGTACTCGCAAAGTGACATGCCCTCTCGGCTGGAAAAACCCACCATGTCCGGTTGGTATTCTTTGGACAAAAAACGCCGGTACCACGATTTGTATGATACTATGATGACGAGCTCAATGAGCGGTAATGCCCTGCTCCACGGCGAAAAATACCATGGCCGTTCACCGTTCGTTGTCATTCCAATAGTCATAATGGTCATTTTGGTTGGTGCGTGGACGGTGCCGCACGTTCTCACGTTCGGTTTTACTTTCGTAACCAGACACGTCGTTGGGGCGGCCTTCACTGGCGTTAAGCGCGGTGCTACGAGCGCAATGGCTGTCAAACCGATACATACCAGGGTGTCGGCCGGCGCGGGCTCCGGACCAACTGTAATGGCTCCGGTGCATATTCCAATCCCTGTAATGCAATTTCCTCAAGTACCTGTTGGGACCGTGACGGTCACGCAGCCTACAGCGAACACGGGGTCCACGTCTCAGGACTGGGTCGGCGTCAACGTCACTGGCGTTGCCTCCAGTCCTGACGGCGTGGAAGTATTTCTAAGTAACGGGATGATTTTGGACACGAACGACGTGGCGGCTATCGGTAAACGATGGGTGAAATTGCGTGATGGCACGAAACTTCCTGTAATGGGACAAACCCCAGAAAGCTCTCTCGAAAAGCCTGAATGGGCGAGGGCAATAACGCCCCATTTCTAAGTGTGTCAACACGAAAAATGAAAAAAAACGCGGAAACTTTTGACCGTATAAACTATTGCAAATCAAGGTGTAAAGTTGTCAAACATTGTCTAACTATAACAATGCTGGAGATTCTTGGATAATATTTGGAGTTTTGGATATTTTACCTATGGGATAATACAGTTTAAATGATTGTGATTGTTTGTTTCGCTACTAATCTAAACACAGCAGAATGCATCATGTAGTGAAATTTGAGGGCTTGGCTGGTGCCCTGCTTTGCCTATGATGACTTGCATCCTAAATAAGCTGTGTTTGCAATTAATCGAGGCGGTCGAAATCGTTAAGAAGCCAGGCCGGGACATTTGCGAGTTTTTTGATTCATGTATAAAATTGATCTGAACAATTTTCAGGTGGCGACGAGCGAAACCGCCCGCGATATCAATTCCCGCATCATTCTCAACCTCGTGCGGGAACGACAGCCGATCTCACGGGCCGACCTGATGCGCGATTCAGGCCTGCAACGCAGTTCCGTATCCGTCATCACCAAGCAGTTGATCAAAGACCGCTGGCTGCTCGAAGGCACGACCGGAAAATTGCCCCGGGGCCGCCGGCCGACTTTTTTGCATCTCAATGAAAACCGCGCGGGTATTTTCGGGATCAACATCCAGCCTTGTGTGACAGAGCTCGCCCTGGCCAATTTAAGCGGCCATTTTCTTGTCCGGGAGACGATTCCCACGCCGGCGGACGCAACTACATTCGTCGGCCACGCGGGACGATGCATTCGCGATTGGATGACGAAATATCCGCGGATGAGTTATGAAGATATCGGCGTGAGTGTTCCCGGCCGCATCAATCTATTATCCCAAAAACTGATATTTGCCCCGAACCTTGGATGGCACGCAACGGACCTGAAAAAACAATTGGAGAACGCCACGGGACTCACCGTGAACATGGAAAACGCCGCCAATGCCTGCGCCCTGTCGGAATTCTGGTTCGGCAAGCATATGGAGAACGTTCGCAACCTGGTGGTGGTCACGGTTTCCGAGGGCATCGGCGTGGGAATGATCTTGAACAATCAGCTTATCCGCGGCTCGTCAGGCCTTGCCGGCGAGTTCGGGCATGTGACCATTAACGAGAAAGGTCCCCTGTGCAGTTGCGGCAATTACGGCTGCTGGGAAATGTACGCGTCCAATACTGCCGCCGTGCGTTATTACAACGACGCAAAGTCCGGCGGCGGCAGGAAAGGTTCTGTGAAAAACTTCGGAGACCTTCTGCAATTGGTGGATCAAGGTGATAAGCTGGCATTGGAAGCTTTGAAGCATATAGCTGAATATCTGGGCGCGGGCATTGCTATGCTCGTGACCGGGTTCGCCCCGGATGTGATCGCCATCGTCGGCGATGTCACGGCCCAATGGAACAAAGTCAATCCGATCATGGCGGAAATAATCCGGAACCGGGTGTCCACTCATGCTGCTGTAAAAATTGTGCCCAGCGTGTCCCAGCCCCCGCCCCGCCTGAAAGGCAGCATTGCATTAATTCTGCAGAAGTATTTTACGGTCCCGATCGGGATATAACTCGAAAACCAAGTCCCCTGCCCTTTGTTAAGGTATTAAATAATTGCAATTTTTTATTGAGCGAGGCGAAGTATGAGCGCAAATTTGCGATTATGGCTTCGATTGCATTCATAATTATCGGAATCATTATTTTCTCCGCGCTAGTGTGGGTTCGTTTGCCAAAACGTATTCTAATTAGCCTCGCAATCGCAGTATTTTGGGTTCCTGTAGCCTATGCTGCATTGGTCGTATATGTGTTGATGCCGCCTCTTCGCAGTTTTCCCAGAATGCACGAAAAATTGCCGTCTGTTTCGGTCGAGCCGGGAAATATTTTTTATTGCCGGATGTTGTATTGTGATTTCCGTTTTCCGTTGCCCAGGGCCGGGCGAATCATACGGGTCGATCCAGTAATAGGAGGTGCTGACGGGATTGACGGTGAGGTTTATTTAGTCGGCCCCAAAGGAGGTCCGGTAGATATGCGGGCTTATGCTGAGTTGCTTCAAACCAAGCAATTTGATGCGACTCCCGCTGATGGCTCAGGATGCCCATGTATTACGAACCGTCTGGTAGATGTACCGTTCGTCAGCGACGGCAAAGTGATACACTATCCCCAATTCGATGATTTTTGGGCGAGTTCGAGTAATGAATTGGGTGGATCTATTGAGGTAAGTATTCAAGACCATATGACCAAAATCCGGTTCATTTATTTTGGTGATTATTAGCCGATGGGCGCCGCCTTAAGAATGGAGAAAATCAACGGCCGACCCAGAGCACATCAAGATTGCCGGGGCCGCCGCGTCCGCCGAAACGGCGCTGGCCTCCAGGCCCGTTGGTGGGCGTCATAGGCGGCGGGGTCATGGCGGGAGCATTGGTGGCCTGGGGCATGCGTTCGGTGCAAATCAAAACAATTTGATTGTTCTTTGTGTCAAGGGATGAAGTCTTGCAGCCGGCCTTGGTCGTCACGGTTTGCTCAATTGCAAAGCTGGTGGGGCTGTTTTCTTTGATGATGGTGAGGGTTCCGTCGCGCTGCGAACTCCAGGCCTCCATGGTGGCGGGATTAAAGCCGCCGCCGTCCGTTCCACTGTGAATGGGCAAGGTGTCCAGGATTTTGCCGTTATCGGCATTGACGACCATGCATACGCCGGGATTGGAGCACATCGCAAATAGAATGTGGTTCTGAGCGTCGAGCCCCAGTCCGCCCGGCTCTCCGGCGCTGTCGCCAAGATCATATTCGGTGAGGACTTTCATGGCTTTCATATCCACCACGGCGATTTTCTTTTCATCCTCGACATCCACGTACAATTTTCCCTGGCCGTCACTTTGGGCCTGTTCCATGGCCCCGCCCACGTCAATAGTGCCCGTTACAGTTCCATCGGCGGGATCAATCATGGTGATGCTGGGTGACTCGTGGCTTAGGATTAAAACCTTGCCGCTGAACGGCTCGAAAAGGATGCCATCGGGACGGCCTTGGACGTCGATGTCCTTGATTTTCTGCATTGTTTCGGTGTCGAACATGCCGATTTTGGGAGCACTGCCGAAGCCATGATGCGATTTAGTGTCAACGGCGATGCCATGTCCGCCTATGTTGGTGATGCAACCGATGTATTGGTGACTGTCCAGGCCGAAAACGTAGGTGTTTCCGCCGCGCGGCACATAGACGCGCCGCTCGTCATTTTCGGCATAGACATAATCGATGCCGCCATTGCCGAAAAGTTTGGTGGTATCGAGGACTTTGTAATCACCCTGGGCATGGATAGCTGGGGCCAGGAAGTGTGCGCCCGTTAGGGCGATGAGAGCTAAAATTCTTTTCATAATTTAAAGTTAGTTCGTTGTCAGTTGTGAGCCACAGAGAACTTGATGAAATTAATAGAAAACTCCCGACTAAATCAAAGGTTATCGAGATTATTACAAAGAATTAATCTCACCGGCCTGGTCAGCTAAGCCGGTTTAGTCCGGTTAAACCCGTTAAATCCTTTAACCATCTTCCGCAAAACCCAGCGCGGCGTGAAGCGGATCAAAAACACGAGCAACTTGTTCTGTAAGCCCGAGATGGCAACGACTTTTCCGCGCCGGAAGTCCCGATGCCCCTGGCGCGCGACTTCTTCGGCGGTCATGCCCGGCACGCGTACTATCTTCACATTTTTGGATCCGGCCACATTTCCGAAATTTGTCGCGGTAGGCCCCGGGCATAAGACGCTGACAATGACCCCCGTCCCCTCCAATTCCGCCGCCAGTGCCTCGCTAAATGATAAGACGAACGCTTTGGTGGCGTAATACACTCCCATTCCCGGCCCGGCCACAAACCCGGCAACCGAACCCACGTTGAGGATTCCGCCGCGGCGCGCCCGGACCATTCCCGGAGCGAACAAGCGCGTGAGTGCGGTCAATGCGCTGATGTTCACCTGGATCATTTCCATTTGGCGTTCCAGCGGCAATTCCGTGAACGCTCCGATGGCGCCGAAGCCTGCATTATTGACCAGCACGTCCACGTGGACATTTGCGGTCTGCAGCTCGTTAAAGATGCGTTTTGGTTCATCGGGAAGGGACAAATCCGCCGGAAGGACTGTGACCTTCGCTTGATATTCTGTATTGAGTTCCTGCGCGAGGGCCTCCAGCGCGGGCTTATTTCGCGCCACTAGAATCAGATTGGTCTTCCTGGCGGAATCATTGAGGGCGTTTTCAGCGGCAAAAAATCTGGCGAGCTCAAGGCCGATTCCCGAACTTGCGCCGGTGATCAATACCGTTTCGCCATTCGGGACATTCATGTTAATTGATTATTGGATGCCGCAGCCGAATCGCGATGACAGCGGCCAATAAACGAAGAAGGCCTTGCCAACAATGCTTGAATCGGGAAAGTCACCCCAGTAACGCGAATCGAGGCTGTCCATCGTATTGTCGCCCATGACAAACAGGTGGTTGGGCCGGATTTGGACCTCCTGGCCGGGCTGCAGTCGTTGGACCATGGCGTGCCCGAAATAGCCGTCCTCTTTATAGGGAATGGTTTTCGCGCCGGCGGGTGGATTTTCGAAGGAATAGAGGTTTTCAAAATGCGGCGTGGAGGCCGAGAGCGCCTTTCCATCCACGACAAGATGTCCGACCGGCACATCTGCGCCGCCAGAATTCGCAACGCTGGTGGCGATGTAATCCTGTTGCAACAGGATGGATTCGCCGCTCAACCCGCAGAGTCGTTTGATGTAGAACTCATCGTCGGGGATTTGGTAGAGGTTACGCTGGTCTTCGGGAATGCCCTTAGTCTCAAAAACAACGATATCACCGCGGGCCGGTTTGCGGAAATTATAGGTCAGGCGGTCCACGAACAGGTGGTCCCCCGCTATCACCTTCAATTTAACCACGACATCACCTTTTTTGAAGGAGCGGTTCGAAAATAGGCCCGCCCGATAGATGAACGGATCAATCAAATTGCCATCAGGCGACTTGACCTGTGATTCGCCATAATCCGGCGGGAACCAAAAAGTGTGTTGGACGCCGCCGATGGAAATGGTCTGCTTGATATTAAAAATGAAGAAATGGAGCATGGGACTCACCTCCACCTGCCCATCCACCGGAGCGACGTAATTAACGTACGAAATCCCATGGAACCAATCCTTCACCCGGGCCCAACCCGTCGGGACGACGATATCGTTTTCCTCCTGCATGATTTTTTGGTACACGGCTTTTGCCTGGTCGGGGGTGCCGGCCACGCGCCAAAGCGGGCCGTAATCGGGTTCGGCCGTCACGCCATAGAGCGTCGGTTGCATGGAGCCGGTGGGAATCTTGAACGGTTGAACGAAGAATGTGCGGATGGCCATGGCCACGGCGATGGCCACCAGCAATACCTCCACGTTTTCGCGCCAGAGGGGATGCGGATACGACTTGAGCCATTTGTTGGCCACTTCTTCGCAAGTCAACATCTTTTCGCGAATTGTCCCGACCGGTTCGCGATCATGAAGCGCTTTACGCAAATCTACCAACGCCCCGCTCACCAATTGAAAGGCCACCGGCGTAATCAAATCGCGCTGCGCACATAACATGCGATAGACATGCTTATGCATCGCCCCGGCATCGCGCACGGTCTTGGAAAACAGCCAACGGATCATAATTTCCCTTTAGACATAGATTTGACGGAATTACACAAATTTAATCCCGCCAAAATACCTTTAATCGGGCTAAATGAAAGGAAAATTCCCCTCCCCTTGCATGAATGCTGGCGCGCCAACTGCTAAAAAATGGAATTATGAAAAAGTTATTGCAAGTTGCATTAAGCCTGATGGCCTTCGCGATATTGTCATGTGTAGGTTGCGTGGTTTATGGACCGGGACCGGACGGCTATTACTCATACGACTATTATCCAGACGTGGATGTTTATTATTATCCGGCGGGCGGATATTACTACTGGAATGATGGCGGGCATTGGTATCATGGCAGGAATCTGCCGTCTCGCTATGCCGTTCATCCGGAAAGCCGTCAGTCATTACAACTGCACACCAGCCGGCCCTGGACAGAAAATCATGCCCCAAGCGGTGCTGTGCATTCTTCCGGTGGCGGACATGGCGACCAGTAGCATTGATTACGCCTTGAGCACTTCAATGAACGTTTCCTGCGGAATGTTCACGTTGCCGATGGATTTCATCCGTTTTTTTCCTTCCTTCTGCTTCTCCAGCAGTTTGCGTTTGCGTGGCGTTCGCCCTTGTTAAAATTCACTTCGTGAGCCAGACTTCAATCGTGCCGATTACGCTGGATGAGATTGTTGAAGAAACTCGTGAAATGCCGGGTGACATGGTGGCAGAATTGATTGATCGCATCCTGCTCGCGCGGCACGGTGGCGTTGAACCATCCGTCGCGTCGGCATGGAAAACTGAAGCAGACCGCCGCATTGCAGAAATTGAATCCGGCGAAGTCAAAGGCGTTCCTCTGGAAGAATCACTGGGGCGTGCGCGTAAAATTGCCGGATTGTGAATCATTTGCTTCATCCGGAAGCGGACAAGGAATTTGCGGGTGCCATTCCTTTAAAAGTGATAAGCCTTAAAAACTATTTCGCCTTGATTGGACTTGGATTTCTGGGGGTGGTATCGACGCAGGCACAGATGCAACCCATGTCCGGGCCGGTAGTAATGCCCTGGGTGCAAAAGCAAGCCAACCTCGTGATTCCCTACGGCGTCACCGTTATTGGAAGCATCGCTTACGAGGGGCATGGCCAACTGACTCATGTTAAATTGCCGGACAGTCTCAAAAGCATTGAGTTTGGTGCGTTTTCCCACTGCTATAACTTGACCGATATAATTATTCCAGCCAGTGTCACCAATATCGGGGAAGTTGCGTTTACCGGGTGCGTTAGGATGACTAAGATTATTGTTGATCCATCCAATTCAGTATACAGCAGTGTGGATGGCGTTCTATTCAATAAGGATCGAACTGAACTTATTACTTGTCCCGGCGGCAAAACAGGCAATTACGTTATTCCAGATGGTGTGATTGAACTTGACGATAATGCATTTCACGAAGCTGAACATCTGGCGGGCGTTACCATCCCCAACAGCGTGACTACCATTGAGTCTCATTCGTTTTATGGCTGTACCGCGCTCACAAACATTTCAATCGGGAAAAATGTCAGTACGATTGTAGACGATGGAGACGAATGGATCACGTTTTCGGAATGCCCAAACCTTGCTAGTATTAATGTGGACCTGCGAAATCCCACCTACAGCAGTGTGGATGGCGTCTTATACAAAAACAACAACACGGTTCTCGTCAAATATCCGGAAGCGAAAGTCGGTAATTTCAAAGTGCCGAACAGCGTCACTGAAATTGAAAATCACTCCTTCCCACGCTCATTGCATCTGACAAGTATTTCCATGGGTGACAATATCAAAATTATCGAGACCCATACGTTTGAAAATTGCTTTGGTTTGACGAACGTTTTGTTTGACAAAAAACTCAAAGATATCGGAGATGCTGCTTTTGCTTCATGCACCAACCTGACAAGCGTTAAAATTCCAGATGACGTGACCGATATTGGCGATTCTGCGTTTTATGGATGTGCAAACGTGACAACAGTCACGATTGGTAAAAAAGTTATCAGCATCGGGGATGGATGTTTTTCCGATTGTAGGAACTTAAAAGCCATCATTGTGAACAAAGATAATTCAACTTACGGCGCCGCGGATGGTGTGCTGTTCAACAAGCGTGACTCCGCGATCGTAAAATGTCCTGAAGGCAAAACTGGTAGTTATACCATTCCGGATGGGATCGTTAAAATCATGGGTTTCGAGTTTTCAACCCTGACCAATATTATAGTCCCAAAGAGCGTCAAAACAATTGAAGGGCAGGCGTTCCTCAATAGCCGGGTGGTGGCGATTTATTTTGAAGGAAACGCTCCAAAAATTACAGGCCTGCCTCGGCACGCCGATGAGCTTGCCTTTGCCGATTGCGGCAATTTGATTATATATTACCGACCCGGAACAAAGGGATGGAAAGCTGAATTTGCAGGCCTGCCCACCGCTGTTTGGAAAAAATAAACAGTTACGCCTTAAGCACTTCGATGAAGGCTTCCTGCGGGATGTTCACATTCCCGATGGATTTCATCCGCTTTTTTCCCTCTTTCTGCTTCTCCAGCAGCTTGCGTTTGCGCGATACGTCGCCGCCGTAGCACTTGGCCGTCACGTCCTTCCGGAAGGCGCTGACAGTCTCCGATGCCACGATTTTCCCGCCGATGGCCGCCTGGATTTTTACTACAAATTGCTGGCGCGGGATGACTTCCTTGAGTTTTTCCGCCAGGACGCGTCCCCTGCTCTCTGCTTTGGTGCGATGGACGATGCACGAGAAGGCATCCATGGGCTCGGTATTCACGAGCATGTCCAGCTTAACCATGTCGCTTTCCAAATAGCCGGCCTGCTCATAATCCATGGAGCCGTAGCCGCGGGTGATGCTTTTGATGCGATCGTGGAAATCAATCAGGATTTCATTGAGCGGGATGAGCGCCGTCAACATCACGCGTTTGGAGTCCAGCGTCTCGGTATGGTCCACGTTTCCCCGCTTTTCGGAAATCAGCGCCATCATATCGCCGATGTTTTCGTTGGGGCAGATCACGAATGTCTTGACCATCGGCTCCTCGATCTTCTCGATATAAGTCACCTCCGGCATAAACGCCGGATTATCCACCTGCTTGTGTGTGCCGTCAGTGAGATAGACCTGGTAAACCACGCTCGGATAGGTGGCGATAATGTCCATGTCGTACTCGCGGCGGAGGCGTTCCTGCACTATTTCCATGTGCAGCAACCCCAGGAAACCGCACCGAAAGCCAAACCCGAGCGCCACGGAAGTTTCCGCCGAGTAAGCGAAGGCCGAGTCGTTCAGCTTCAACTTGCCCATCGACGATTTCAGGTGTTCGTAATCGGCGGTGTTGATGGGATAAATGCCGCTGAACACCATCGGATGGATCTCTTTGAAACCGGGCAGCATCCCTGACGGATGGCGCGCGTCCGTGATGGTATCGCCCATCTTCACGTCGGCCGGAGATTTGATGTTCGCCGTGATGTAACCCGTTTCGCCGACCTCCAATTTTTCACGCGGATAAGGTTTGGGATTGAAACTGCCGACCTCTTTTACTTCGCAGTTTTTGCCCGAGTGCAACAACTTGATCTGCATCCCCGGCTTTATCTCGCCGTTGAAGATGCGCACGTGGGTGACGACGCCTTTGTAGGTATCAAAATAGGAATCGAATGCCAGGGCCTGGAGGCTTGCCTCGCCGGTGGGTGTCGGCGCCGGAATGCGGGCCACGATCGCTTCGAGAATTTCCTCGATGCCGATGCCCTGTTTAGCGCTCGCGAGAATCGCCAACGTTGAATCGATCGCCAGAATATCTTCCAGCTGCTTCTTGGTCTGTTCGACATTCGCATGCGGCAGGTCAATCTTGTTAATGACGGGGACGATGGTGAGGTTGTGGCCGGACGCCAGGTGCATGTTTGCCACCGTCTGCGCCTCGACGCCTTGCGCCGCATCGATGATCAGCAGCGCCCCTTCGCACGCGCTCAAGCTGCGCGAGACTTCGTACGCAAAATCCACGTGGCCGGGGGTGTCGATGAGGTTCAGTTCGTACGTCTCGCCATTTTTGGCTTTGTACAGCATCGTGACCGGGTGGGCCTTGATAGTGATTCCGCGTTCGCGTTCGAGGTCCATGGCATCGAGAAGCTGGTCCGACATGTCACGCGTGGCGATGGTGCCGGTGCGGTGCAACAGGCGGTCGGAGAGTGTCGTCTTGCCGTGGTCAATGTGGGCAATGATGCAAAAATTTCTAATGTGCGCGGCGTCCATTTATTTTAAATCGAGCACAACAAGATAACCGGAAAACGGGTGAAGAAAAGGAAATTTGACAGCAGATTGGACAAACCCGCCGCTTGTGTTAAAAAGTTGTGATATGTCAAACGCCAAAGCTTACGCCGCCCAAACCCAGACTTCGCCGCTCGCGCCGTTTTCCATCCAGCGCCGCGAACCGGGAGAACATGATGTGCAGATCAAAATCCTCTTTTGCGGCATTTGCCACACCGACGTTCATATTGTCCGCAATGAATGGGAAGAGACCAAATACCCGGTGGTTCCCGGCCACGAAATCGTCGGCCGTGTCACCCGTGTGGGCAAAGCGGTGAAGAAATTCAAGGAAGGCGATATCGCCGCCGTCGGCTGCATGGTGGATTCCTGCCGCGAATGCGCCAATTGCAAGGAAGGACTGGAACAGTTTTGCGAGAAAGGGGCCACGTTCACCTATAATTCCCAGGACAAGAAGAACGGTGGCGTGACCTACGGCGGGTATTCCGAGAGCATGGTGGTGGACGAATCCTTTGTGCTGCACGTTCCCAAAAACCTGGACCTGGCGGGGGCTGCTCCCCTGCTCTGCGCGGGTATCACCACGTATTCGCCGCTGCGCCATCACAAGATTGGCAAGGGACACAAGGTGGGTGTGGTCGGACTGGGCGGTCTTGGGCACATGGGCGTCAAGCTGGCCAACGCCATGGGCGCGCACGTGGTCGTGTTCACAACATCGCCGGGCAAGACCAAAGACGCGCAGCGGTTGGGCGCGCACGAGGTGGTCATCTCCAAAAACGAGGACGAGATGAAAAAGCACGCGAACACTTTTGATTTCATCATCGACACGGTTTCGGCGAAGCATGACATCAATGCGTACCTGCAGTTGTTGAGACGGGACGCGACGCTGGCGCAGGTGGGCGTGCCGCCCGAGCCATTGTCCGTGGATGTGTCCAACCTGATCTTTGGACGCAAGAAATTCACTGGCTCGCTTATCGGCGGAATTCCCGAGACGCAGGAGATGCTCGATTTTTGCGGCAAGCACAACATCGTATCCGACATTGAAGTCATTCCCGTCCAAAAGGTGAACGAGGCCTACGAACGGCTGGTGAAAAGCGATGTGAAATATCGTTTCGTGATCGACATGGCGTCGTTGTGACGGCGCTTAATCGCGGTACGAGAGCTTGACGAGCCAATCGGCGAGGAAGAACAGCAGCACGCCCAGGATGAGCTCCGGCACGCCGAACACAAAATAGGTTAAGGTGGAAGCGGTGTTGGAGCCGCTGTCACTGTCCTGGCTGGGAGGCCAGATGAGGTTCTCAAAGAAATTGTCAAAACCGCTCCAGATATCATACACCCCGTAAAGGATCACCAGAAGCCCGATGGTGCGGACCGCTGCTCCAAAAATGTCGGAAGCTTTCATGTGGCGACCAGCAGAGCCGCAGCCACTAATTTTGTCAATTGATTTAACCACGATGCCTCCGTTCCCTTTGTTATCTCCTGTTCAAAATCATTGACCGCAAATCGGAGGATTCTCTATTCAATTACTATCGCGTCCAAAACGAAATTTCTTTTTACTATTTGAACTGCAATGAAAAACATCGTTCCGATCACATTCGTTTTAAGCGCGATCCTGCTATCCGGTTGCGCGAAATCGACGCTCAAGGGCGCTTACCACAAGGATTTCTTCGTCGGCGTCGCCATCAATCGTGCCATTGCCACGGGTACGGCAGTGAAGTCTGACAACGTCAACCGGACGCAGGCGCAGGTGGACCAAGACATTGCGCTGGTCAAAGAACAGTTCAACCAGACATCGCCGGAGAACGACCTGAAGTGGGCGCTCGTCCAGCCGCGACCGGGACCGGATGGCTATGATTTCGGCCCGGCCGATGCTTATGTGAACTTCGGCGTGCGCAACCACATGTTTATTGTGGGACACTGCCTCGTCTGGCATAACCAGACTCCGAATTGGGTTTTTGCAGGGACTAATCTGCCGCCGGCCTCGGCGTCCGGCACGAATGCGCCTCCCACCCGTGGCCCGGGCTTTGCCGCCGGTTTCGGATTTTACAACGGGCCGCGGGCCTCGCGTGATGAGTTGTTGCAGCGCATGTACGACCATATCGCCACCGTCGTTGGGCGTTACAAAGGCAAGATCAAGGTATGGGATGTCGTGAACGAAGCCGTCGCTGATCGCGGCACGAACATCCTGCGGAACTCGCTCTGGGAGCAAATCATCGGGCCGGACTTTATCGCCAAGGCCTTCGAGTACGCGCACGAAGCGGATCCCGATGCGATTCTCCGGTACAACGACTACGGCCTGGAGAATGCCGACAAGCGTCAAAAGTTTATCGCGCTGATCAAGTCGTTGCAGGCGCAACACGTTCCCGTCGGCGCGATCGGCACGCAGACCCATGTCAACGTCTCGTCGCCGACGCCAGAACAGGAAGACCAGGAATTGACGGACCTGGAGACGCTCGGTCTGCCCATCCACATCACTGAACTGGACGTCAACGGCGCGCAGGGCGGCCAGCGCGGTTTTGGGGCGGATGTTGGGAACAACGCCGCGACCACCCAGGGCGGTCTTGTCAGCAAAGCCGACCTGCGCCTGGCCAACCAGTACTCCAATCTCTTCAAAGTATTCATGAAACACCATGAGTACGTGAAAGTGGTCACGTTCTGGGGCGTGAACGACGGGGTGTCCTGGCGGGCGAATGGGCACCCGCTTTTGTTCGATAAAAATGATCAACCCAAGCCGGCTTACGACGCGGTCATGGATGTCGCCACCGGCAGGAAACCGAAAACGAATTAATTCACAATGAAATATCTGTTGCTGTCTGCGGCATTGGTTCTGGCGAACGTGAGCGCCTTTTCGCAAGACACGAACTTTTGGATCTTTGTGTGCTTCGGCCAATCGAATATGGAGGGTTACAATATGACCGGCGCCGCCGGCATCCCGCAGCAGGATAAAATCAATGTCGATCCGCGTTTCCAGGTCCTGGCCTCCGTGGATTTCCCCGGCCTGGGCCGCACCAAAGGCAATTGGTACACCGCAGTTCCCCCGCTCTGCCGCCCCAATACCGGGCTTTGTCCACTCGACTATTTTGGCCGCACGCTGGCTTCCAATCTTCCGCCCAACATCAAGATCGGCATTGTCACCGTGGCCGTGGCCGGTTGCAAAATTGAGTTGTTTGACAAGACGAATTATGCGGCCTATGCCACCGCCACCAACACGCCGTCCTGGATGAAAGGCATCATCCGGGCTTACGACGGAGACCCTTATGCGCGCCTGGTGGAGATGGCGAAGCTCGCGCAGAAGGACGGCGTCATCAAAGGCTTCGTGCTGCATCAGGGCGAGTCCAACACCGGCGACAAACAATGGCCGAACAAAGTCAAAGGCGTGTACGACAACCTGATCAATGATCTTGGATTGCAGGGCCAGAACCAGCCTCTGCTCGCCGGTGAAGTGGTGAATGCGGACGTGGGCGGCATTTGCGCCAGCATGAACCCGATCATTGATACATTGCCGCAAACGATCCCCAACAGTTATGTCATCTCTTCGGCGGGCTGCGCCTGCCGCCCGGAGGACCATTTGCATTTCACGCCGGCCGGGTATCGGGAATTGGGGACGCGCTACGGCTTGAAGATGCTTTCGGTGCTGGGGTATCCCGCCAAATAGTTGGCAGGGGTTGGAGTTGAGGGTTGAGAGCATAAACGTTTCTTCGCGTAATGAACCGGAGCGGAGGAAGATTATAAGCGCCTCCTCTCCCCACTCCCTCTCCTCCATCGGTGATGGAGGAGAGGGAGTTATCGTCTTCAAGCACATTGATAATTTTTTTGGCTTTATCAGGCTTTATTAGCCTTTAGAAGAGGCCCGCGTTTCCACTCCTCTGCCCCCTCTAAAATCTCTCGTCACATTCATACAGCATGATTTAAGCAGGATTTGGGTAGGTGTAATGTTGCCCAGAAACAAATTATGAAAGTGACAAGTGACGGGTGGCAGGTGGCAAGAAGGGCATATTCGCAAGCGCTTGTCGTCTTGGAGTGCGGTGGCTGGGGAAACGGGGGTGACACCGCTTTCGATTCGGTATCCAGTAGTCGGACCCAAAAGCGGCGTGTGCCATCACCCCTCACCCGCCGCACTCCACGACGCTACCGCGACTGCCATGTGTCTTGATGTGGTTGCGGCCCAGGCACATTAGGCTTATTTGTGTCCATCTGTGGTTGAGTTGTTAAAACCCTTGTAAATACAGGGTTTCTTGACCAGATGGACGGCCACTGTCAGCAAAACTGTCAGTCATGGGGCGGATGGTAAGACAATTCGCCACTACTGTTCAAGACTTGCTGAAACTTCGCCACCACTGGCGTTCACAAACGCCGTGGAAACAGGACTGGAATATCGAAACAGATAATCCAGATGAAAACGAAATACACCTTGTTCCGGCGCGGCGAAATGTTCTACATGCAGGACAGCGCGACCGGCAAACAGACCAGCCTACGCACCAAGGACGAAACAGAGGCCAAGAGCCTTTTAGAAGCCCGCAACGCGGCGCAGCGGCAGCCAGTGCTGAATTTGCATCTTGCCCGCGCCTATCTCACGGCCAGCGATCCCGCCTTTGTGGAACGCACTTGGCAGGTTGTCATGGAGCAGATGCAGAGCCGAGGCAAGGAGAGCAGCCGCGAGCGTTACGAGAGCGTGTTCAAATCGCCGTCCTTTGACGCCTTGCGAAACAAGAAATTGATGGAAACCACCGCCGACGATTTCTTTGCCGTGTTCAAGAAAAACCAAGTTTCCATTAACGAGTTTTTGAAACGGCTGCACAACTTCGCCGTGCATCTTGGCTGGATTGCGATTCCGATTGTCGCGCCGTATCTCTGGCCGAAATACGAACCTAAAGACCGTCGCGGCATCACGACGGACGAACACCAAAGCGTTTTGTCGAAGGAGAAAAATGCTGAATGGAAATTGTATCTGGAATTGCTTTGGGAAACGGGCGCGGCACAGAGCGACGCGGTTAATTTCAAGGCCGAGGACATTGACTGGCAGAGCCGGACAATTTCTTATTTCCGAATGAAAACCGGCTCGCTGGCACAGTTCACCATCAGTAAGAAGCTGGAAAGTGTCTTGAGCCATTTGCCGACCACTGGCGCATTATTTCCGAAGCTGTCCACGTTCACCGCCAACGACCGCGCCAGCCGTTTCCGCCGCCGTTGCCACAAGGCGGGCGTGACCGGCGTAACCCTGCATTGCTACCGCTACGCATGGGCAGAGCGGGCAAAGGTTGTCGGGATGCCGGAACGGTTTGCCCAGGCTGCGCTTGGGCATAACAGCAAGGCCATTCACCGCGCTTATGCGAAAAAGGCAATCATCGTCGCCCCGTCGCTTGAGGAATACGAAAGAAAATTTGTCGCGGCCAATGATAACGCAGTTGCGCCGAAGCAAGCGGCAGTCGCGGCTTGAGTCCGCGCCGGAATAAACGAAGCGGTTGAGTCCCGGCGACTCAACCGCTTTTGGTGTTTTGGGGATTTGCGCCATCCCCAAACCCCGCGCCAAAGGGCGTTGCCCTTTGGAATCCGTCACCCGCTCGCGCTGGCCTGATCGCTGACGCGCAGCTTTCCATAAGGTGCGGAAAGGAAATGGTTTTTGAAATGTCATAAATGTTTAACACTCCTTTAAATCTGGCCGGGTATAGTGGCCATCTCATCAATTCTCAAAGGGGGAGCGAATATGAGCAAACAGGACAAACAAGCGGAACTCAAAGAAGTGGAGCGGGCGTTCAAAGCACTTGGCGACACGGACTCCGGCGGCACTGATTAAATCCCGCCCTACCAGTATCCCCCCGGCAATCAGGCCAATGATGACCAGCGCAATCGAGAGTTCAATGAGGGTGAAGCCGCTTGTCCGCATCATTGGAATCGGAAGCGCAGGTTGCAGGACAGATCATTTCCACCGATGCTATTATTTAGGTTGTAGGTATCGGTTGGATCGGTAAGAACTGTGGGGATGGAATCACCGATTAAACATACATTTGCCGTTGGGACAGACGATGCGGAAGGGCTGATGTCCGGCGCGGAAATGCGATCAACAACCCGGCCTGTATTGGGCATTCCATCATCTAATTTAGTGTCAATATTATAGGCCTGTATGGGTGAAAGCGCACCGCTTCCTGTGGCATAATATCCCGGTGTATTCTGAAGGCTCTGAACCTGAAGCAGCTCAAAATAATTGGAACCCCTGTCGGATGGCACACCGGGGGTAGTATCTATTCCGGCAAAGGCGACCCAATAAGCCCCCTGCCCGATTTTGGCAGGAGGCAAGGATTGTGACACGTTGGTGACATTATTCGTGGGCAGCCCGCTGGAAGTAAGCAGGCTGTTCCCGGCGCTGCCAAAACTGCCATTGATCAAATTGGCGTCTGACAAATGGCGCCAGAAGGCCAATACTTCACCTTGAGCAGCGGAAAGTCCAAATTCAAGCAAGCCATTGCCGTCGCCGCAACCAGTTGTGCCTGCTCCATTACCGCATCCGGCACCAAAAGTATAAAACCCGAAAGCCTGCGCCTGTGTATAAATCAAATCTCCCGGCAGGCCGCCGTATTTGCTGCGGAAGGTATTGACCGCCGAGTTGAATTTTTCAAGCTGCGAAATCGTCGCGCGAATTTCGGCGGCACGGATCAACTCCTGGCCGGTCAATATACTGCCGACAATCAGCCCGATGATAACCAGCACGATAGAAAGCTCGATGAGGGTGAATCCTTTTTTCATATTCAGCGCGGAAATGCTTCCGGTGCCCCACGCACGAATAGCAAAACGGCAACAACGATCACAAGGATGACGATGAGAACAGTGATCTCAAGGAAAGTTAAATCCAATTTGGTTTTCATATTTTTGGGTGCCTTCTTTGTTCTAAATACATGTTAGCATTTTCGTATTATAAAATCAACGTGTTACGAAGGACGAACAACCCGAAACGCACAGAACTTGGGCAACGCTGCCACCAGCTTGACCTTACTCCTTTGGCCGAGCAGGCAATTCGAGGAACGAGGAATGACCATTCTGCAAACCGTTTACAGGACGGCATTTCTTTGAATTCTGCTTTTGCCAATGCTGGCTTATGGTGTTGGTGACTTTGACGAGCCAGGAACGGTCTTTGGCTGTTTCCAAAACATCGGCAGTCGCAAAATGCTTTGCGCCATTCTGCGCGGGATTGCCGAGCGGCTTGAGCAGCCGCGCTGAAATCAGGGCCGGAATGTCATGCGCCTGGCAGTTCAGCACCCAGCCCGCTTGTTCCGCCGTGAGGCGGAGGGGCAATTGACCGAGCAGCGACATAAACCGATGTTGATCGTCTTTCATGCAAAACCAGTCCGCGCCCCCGCGAAAAATCGAACTCGAAATAATTTGCCACAGGGGAACGGCAGGCTTTAGCCTTGCCGGAAGCAAATGGAACAGCTCATCAAACTGGTGAAAACCTACCGGCTTTCGTCGGGACTGGCGGAACGACTCAGGCTGGTGGAAGCAATCTTCCACCTGATTGCGCCGGATTTACGCGCTTTCGTATTCAGCGCCATCGTGCCGCAGGCTGCCGAAGACGTATCGCAGGAGGTTTTGATAAGCATTACAAACAGCCTGAAGACGTTTAAAGGCAATTCAAAGGAGGAATTTTGGGAATGGTGCTACATGATTGCCCGCCGCAGGATATATGACTATCTCCACAAAAAGAAGAAAGACCGCTTGCAGCCCATGCCCCATGACGAGCTTCTGGACTTAGTGGACGCATCGGCACAGGTTGCGCCCATGATGGCGGCAGACCGGCACGATTTGGAATACGCCCTGAATTTGCTGGATAGTTCAAAACCCGAATGCCGGGATTACCTCTGGAATCATTATGTGATCGGATTCGATTACGGCGAGATTGCCGAGGAACAAAACCTGAATTACGATAACGTGAGAATGAAAATCGGGCGATGCTTGGACGAAGCCCGATCGCTCGTTTCCTGACCATGCCAAACAAACACACAGACGCCGAAGCCGCCCTGAAAAAGCTGGGGGATCATTTGCGCCTGGGCTGGGCAAAGAAGCACCCCGTTTCTGACAAAAGCCTTGAATCGGTCAAAAACACCGTGCGGGAGCAATGGGAAAAGGAACAGGTCGCGGAACGCCCAAGCAAGCCAGCACCGGCACCGGCGAAAAACAAATCCCGGAAGCCGTCAGAGCCGGACATGGAGCGTTAGAAAGGCCAAAACTTCCCGGTTGGAATCCAGATCGGAAGGGTTCATTGCCATCTCACAGCGTTAGTGCTGCGGAACGTCAATCCAAAGGCTAAATAATATCCTGCTGCGCAATCTTTACGCTATTCTTACGTGTAAGCTCATTTACCTTATTATAAACATTGTGCGTATCCCAAAACCGTTCAATCCGCATCAGTTGCAGGCAATGCTAATCAAACATATTGTGAAAAATGACGAAATATAGATTTGCAAAATACCTTATGAAGAACATCCTATAAATTATCTGCTACGTGTCTACGTGGGACTAAATTATGCTGGTATGCTGTATAAATCCGTGCTAATTATTCTTATAATAATCAACTTATAATTGTAAGATAATACGTTATTTGAGAACGTCTTTTTATCTTTTTATTAAATGGCGCAGGCATGAATAAACTAGATGCTCACGTAGGAAAACGACTGCGCAATCAAAGAACAATGAGGGGTTTAACCCAAGATGCTGTTGCTAAAATGATTGGTATTTCTTTCCAACAAGTACAAAAATACGAAAATGGAAAAAATGCTTTGAATGCCCATCGTCTCTATGAACTTTCACACATCATGCATGTTCCGATAGAGTATTTTTTTGATGGGTTTATATCAGATAGAGCACAGATGCTTCCGGGAAAAGAATTTGGTAATACCTCACAAGTCTCTGACAGAGAATTACTCGAAATAATGAAGGCATTTAATCGTATAAAAGCGCCTTTGGTACGTAAACGACTGGCTGATTTAATGCGTACGGTTGGCTAGTTTATTCCCATCACGGTTTTAACCTGATTAGACTTTCCATTTGATGGCAGGTTTTTCCTCCGTGGTCGGATTGACCATCTGAGCGGCCCCTTTTCCGGCAAGTGCTCCAATAGCTCCGCCAACCGCCACTCCAACAATCATGCCAGGCAGGCCGACAGTGGCCGTACACAGAATTGCACCTTCAACCGCTCCAACAGCTGCCGCAGTGGTTGCTGCGCCAACGGCCGCACCAATTGCGCCTCCAACAGGATGATCCCCAAGTATGCCGATATTGGTAGATGCGTTTTTTTCATTATCGTGTGACAAATTAATCTCCGATATTTAAGGTTTTTATAGTCTTCTACTTCCTTATGCAGAACACAGGTATTAGGGCAAACTATGGCGGAGTCCATGAAATGAAACAATTAATGAAAAACGTCTTCCCATAGTTTTTTCATAAAGATATGGCATTATGGCGGGCAACCCGAATTAGTGCTGGCTGCTTGTGTTACCTGAATTCGTTGGATATTCCCGGCATCTCAAAAATGACTATTGCGGTGGCTGCAATCAAAAAAATGGCGAGGAAGACCATCCAGATTCCAAAGAAAGAATTATTCGGTCTATTTTTCATGTCGGCACGCCAGTGCTCGTCAAAATTATGGTTCATCATACCATATTGTTTGTCACAGTGCTGCCGCAATTGTTGTAGAACTTATGCGATGTTAGCTATTTAGCAACATCTTTACAGTTTGCAGGAATGCTAGCTAATGCTTCTTCGCCACTTCACCAAGATAATCAGCCCACCATTGCATCATCTTCCGGCGTTCCGGCAGGTATTCGGCATGATTGTAAGCTGCTCTGACTTCGTTACGCTCAGCATGGGCAAGTTGACGCTCGATGATACTAGGCTGAAAGCCGTTTTCATTTAAGATAGTGCTGGCCGTTGCCCGGAAACCATGTCCTGTCGCCTTAGAATGATACCCCAAGCGATACAGGCCACCGAACTTCTCCGACAGGAACCTGCTGGCGGTCAGCCGCCGATGAGCAACTGTCTGCGGCACCAGATTGCGTTCATCCAAAAGGAAGCGCTCATAAGCACGCGTCATTTGCTCGGATGGGCTTGGACGCACTGGTTTAGCTTCGGGCGTAACTCCAATGCGCCGGAGCATCGCAAGCAGCCGCCGCAACGTTGACACCCCAGCATTTTTCCCGTAGCCGCCCTTGATTACTCGCCGCAAACATTCGCACACAACGGATTCATCTAAGTCGCTCACCTCCCGACCAGTTCGTTTAAGCCAGCGATCACACACCTTGAGAACATGAACCTGCTCGTAGTGCGATCCCACGGCATATCCCTGTTTTTTGATCTGGGTCAGGTAAAGGTTGAAGTATGGAAAAAGCGGCCCCGAAGAGCCGCCCGACAGAATGGGTTTTATTTTCATCCATCCCAAAATGCCACCCGTCGTCCGTCAACACCTCCCATTTTTATGCCGTGCCCAAATGCTCAAATAGAGCGTTTCAAAGGTGAATCACACTCACATGCGGCATAAAACGGGATGCGGTATAACGCCCGATGGGTGATTATGTAGCAAAATGAGGGCTGATGCGCTCCCGACCACTGCTATCCGGAATACCTCTCGAGCATGTACCAAGAGGGTATCCATCGTGCCGATGGTCACAAGCTGATGCCCTTTTACCTGCCGCCGGGTGTTCAATAGCAATACCGCCAAACACTCGCATTCCGGGTTGAAATACGGATGTGTTGCGATATGCAATCGCCAGTAATCGGCAGCCTGATCCGACTTCTCGCAAATGAGCATTGATTCTGGCACCGGACAATCCCGCAGAGCAATCACCTTGAACTCTTTCGGATTGAGGTCATTCATTGGTCGTCGCCTCGCTTTCCTCGAATGTCCGACCTAGGATGAAGTCCGCGGCCTTTTGCGCCTGCGCCGCGGCCTGGACGATCAGCATTTTGTCCTGACGCAATTGCTCAAGCCAGTTGTTGAGATATGCGGCTGAATTGTCAATCGTCCGCTCGCCGATCTCGGCGTGGCCGCAGAGAAAAGCCGCCCCCATCTCGGCGATCAATTCCTCTTTGCAGTAGGGATCGGAGCCGAATCCGTTTGATTCCGTAACCGTGGATCGTTTGAGCCGCCTTTCATGGCCGGTCGAATGAACCAGCTCATGGAAGATGGTGGAATAATAATCCTCCGTCCGCTCGAACCGTTCCCGCACCGGCAAGCCGACGCAATCCTCGCTCGGGGAATAATAGGCGTGAGTCATGCCGTGTTTGATTTCCGGCCGCTGCGGCATATTCGCCATGATGTCCTCCGGCTTAGATATGCCGTTTTCGGGTGTCTGTGCGGGGACGAATTTAAGCCCGTCGCACTGCGCCACATTGAAGACATGGTAAAAGCGGAGCAGATGCCTCTTCTTTTCCTCCCCTGATTCCTTGTCCTCAACGGTCGTCTGCTTCCAAAAGACGACGGGACATGATTTTTCGCCCTTGCGGACACTTCCGCCAAGCCGTGACACTTGCCTGAAGGTAAGCCACAACGGAGATTCATATCTCATGGCAATCAACAGGAAGACGTTGATGCCGCGATATGGCTTTTGGCTGAAGAAGTTGCGGGGCAACTCGGTTCGCGCTTTCCACGGCTTGTGCCAGGGAACGGTGCCTTGCTCCAGCAAGGCGATGATTCGGTCGGTGATACGGTCATACGTTTGATTTTTCATGTAATACTCCTGGGGTTGTTGGTTTGAAAGGAACTACCACCTTGAATCGTATGTCCCCGCGCCGGTTTCATGAAGACGGGTAGATTTGCCGGAAGCGGCAACATGAAAAAAGAGCGACCCTGACGGATCGCCCTGTGTTTTTATTCTGCCTTGAATTTTAATTGCGAGACCAGACATTCGCCCGGTTCAACGTCATCGCGCGGCCCCAGATACACCGGCTGATGCAGGGCATGGCTTTCCCTGAAGGCATAGAGATACCGCACCTCCACGACCGCGCCGACAATGGGGATGTCGTGATTGGCCGGGATGGTGACATTGCCGCACGAAATCAAGCTCCTGCCTTTAAGCAGACTGATTTCCACGCTGCGCTTGGTATTCACTTTAGCAACAATCGCCGACAGCGTGGCGACGAACTTGAATTTCAACTGCGGCCCGCCGCTATTGGGTCTGCCCGGCGTATAGGGCGCGTCCAGCCGCTTGAACACGATGCCTTCGCGGTTTTCCTGCTTCAACCGCTCCCACAATTCGGTTTTTCGCCGGGTCGTGAACACAGTCTCGACCAGCCTGACGTGGGGGAGCTTGGAGGCCAACAGGTTCGTCAGATGCCAGAGCCGTAGCCGATAGGGCACTGAACGCAGGTTTTCGCCATTGAATTCGAGCAGGTCGAAGGCGTGATACTCATCGCGGATGGATTCACCGTCAAGGATGAAGCCGCCGGGCAACCTGTGGATTTCACAGGCGACAGTTTCCGGCAATCCGACCAGCAATCCTTTCTTGTTGATGCCTTCGATGTGCTCGTCCTGCTTGCGGATCAAAAGATGCCGCCCGTCGAATTTCTCCTGGGCGCAATACGCATCGTTGCGCAACAGCAATTCCACTTCGGCCTCGTCCACCGGATTCAACAGTTGGGGCAAAATCCCCGAAACCTGTTTCTCCGTGTGCTGATACG
>Ga0206819_10043_pt1 | contig 47029 bp, 36 predicted proteins | sample Alteio_BWOrgCont_87_FD_152855 | JGI IMG/M metagenome (GOLD analysis project Ga0206819, IMG submission 152855) | Enriched cells from forest soil in Barre Woods Harvard Forest LTER site, Petersham, Massachusetts, United States -... | ecosystem: Environmental > Terrestrial > Soil > Temperate forest >... | reverse complement strand
GCCTCAATGGTCTCTGCCTATCGCCGGCACACCTCCAAGTCGGTGGCTGAAATCGGCGCGATCATGGATCAAGAAACCTGGTATACACCAGCCGAAGCCAAAGCCGCCGGCTTCGTCGAAAAAATCACCGAAGACGAAGACGATGACGCCGACGTCGCCGCCCGTTTCGATCTTTCCCACTTCCACTTCCGCAGAGTGCCAGCACAGATTGCCGCGCGCTATTCGCCGCGGTTCTCGGCTGATGATGACGCAGCGGTCCGCCGCGAACGCATCGAACGCAACCGCAGGCTGGAGTTGATGCAAATGGATGAAGACGATTACCGCCGGCACACGCTGCAGATGAACGCAATCGAAATAAGCCGGATGCGCGCGGAGAGCACGCCCGAAGCCATAAGGCGCCGCACGCTGGCGGAGCACGCCGCTGAACTCGGCCCTGGTGGATGGATCGGACGCCTGACGGAACCGGATGAGGCAACCGTCCGACGCCGCACCATGGCCGCGAGAGAGCGCGAATTGAAAGCCATGGGAGTAGAACTAGGGCGTGTCAGCCTGGTCGGCCCGGGTGGGCGCAGACCGGATGTGCATCTTTTTTGAAAAGGCCCATGGACACTGAAGCCGAGCTGGCCGCGTTGCGGGAGCACATTTCCGCGCAGGTTGCTCAACACCGGAAATGCTTGGAGGAGATCAAGCGCCTGCTGTCACCAACCCTGTCACGAACCATGACACCGATCCTGCTCTTGCCGGTGTATCACGATGACTGACGCAGCTTGCTCCCCCCATGAGCGACGATTCGGGCAGCTCGTCTCGATGCACTCGATGCCCAGCTTGCCGAACTTCGATCCCGCATGGAGAAAGCTGTGGCCGAGCACGCGAAATCGAGGAGCTGCAGCGGCTGATTGCGGAGATGCGGCAGTGCCATGACTGACGCGGTGAAGTCCGCGCTCATTGGCGGCATCGCGCCGTTTCTGGTACTGGTGGGCGCCTTGATCGAGAGATTGCTGGAAACGTTTTCTCGGCCGCCGCACATCACTTTTCACTTTGGGGAAGAGCGACCAACCCCAAAGCCAGATGCTAAGACAGTCGCCACCAGGGGACGGCAACCATGATTAGGGCTTTGTATTTCGATCCGGATGGTACGCCCAGCGCCGGCGTTACGGAAACTCAATTCCGCGAGAGCATCGGCCCGGCGGCCGACCGACGAGCAATTTAAAGCCATGATCGAATCCGAGCTTGGCGCGACTTCCAAGGGCGTGCCGAGTCCAGACCGCTCAGATCGAGGCGCGGGATCTCCTGACCCCGAATCGAAATGAGTGGTCTTGGGTTAATTCCGTCCCGAGAGCCAGGACGCGGTGAACTTCATTTTGTCTTCCATCGGAATCTGGTCCAGAATCAATCGCACCAGGTCGGCATCCGCGCACAGAATTTTCGCGCGTTCCTCTGCGAGATGCTGCGCCGCGCCGTGCGGCATGGCTCCGTTCCCGCCGGCAGGATGGCAATCGAGACCGTTGGTCTTCCCCGCGACCGCATGCCCGTTGCCGTTGGCCGCGGCGACGGCACCGTTGCCGTTGCTCTTGCTGTGAATGCGATGCTTCTGGCATTTGCCTGACTGATTGTTCGGAGCCAATGTCGCCCTGCATCCCGGTTCGCTGCAGCTCCGCAGCGGCGCCGGCGGCGTCTCGGCTTTCGCCGTGGTCGTGGTGGTCATTCGATCCTCCTGAGTTTCGCTGATCTGCTTCACCAGGGCGGTGAGAGTGCGGACGGGCGACTGGCGCATGCCCTTCAGAATCCGGTACTGCACCGGGCACGGTGATCCATCCGCGCAAAAAATGCAGACGGCTTTACCCTCCGCATCCGTCGTGGAAGCGGTGCAACCCTGACCGGGCCCGTGAATGGTGACGCAGCGTTCGCAATCCACCTTGCAAAGCATGTTAGAGAAAAGCGGTCAGAGGATGCCAGAGAAAAGATCAGCATGGGAGTTCCGGGATATCCTTCCCCGGAAAAATAGAAAGGGCCTCGGGATTAGCCGGGGCCGGGGAAGGTCTGATGCAACCCACATTTTTTGTGGCGATAAATGGGACTGCTAGGTGTTTTCCGGTACGACGTACCGCTTCCAGTTTGGGACTGCCTCTCCGATCAATCTGAGGAGCAAAAGTCCCCGTTTCGAGGGGCGGAAACAGTATTCGCCCAAGGGTACTTCTCTCGCACTAAGCTCGATCTCGTGGGCGAGACCGAATCCCTGCAGCCGTGCGCAAATCGAGTACCCCTCTTCGTGGCTAAACGGAGCCGGTGCATCATAGTAGACGCTCGGGACTTGCTTGGCGTTCATTCCGAGTGTTTTGGCGATCTCAAGGATGAGTTCTTGCCGTCTCTGGATAAAAACGCTGGGGTGCAGTCTCCCCTTCACTGTTTGTTGCTCCCAGTCCCCGTCTTTGTTCATCACTAAGTTTAGAATCTTCAGCACGGCGATGTCGCGCTCTCCCAGCATCTCAACGTCCCGGATAAAGGAGGCGAGATCATCGATCTGGTCACTGCTCCTAACGGCGTTCCCCAGAATCTTCAGATAGCGATCGCGCTTGTTGTCGTTGAATGCTTCTGCATCGCGGATCACTGCCAGCTGTACGGCCTCAGCGAGATCTTCCACATTTACTTTCAGGTTGTCGAATTTGTTACCCAGGACCTCAAGTATCTTCTGCTGATCGCGCAGAAGGTCCAGAAATGCTTGCGCGCGTTCCCGCCTCCCCTTCACAGAAAAGCGGTCTCTGATGAGCTTCACGAACTCCAGCAATGGAGCCGAGTGCGGCAACGCCAGCTCGAACGCGAGCAGAACCAGGCCGAGCGGCGCTTCGGGTGACTCCTGTACTGCGCTTCTACGGCATCTACGGGATTATCGATAGCCATGAGCATCCTGTTCCGGGGTTCGCAGCGGGCCTGAAAGTCAGCAAGACCGGCGCGCACGCGGCAATAACGGACGCCGCAGCGTCACAGGACCGACCCGCAGCACTTGCGGATTACGCTTTACCAGAAAGCGATCAATCCCCAAGGGAGGGTGGCTTTGGCCCGACGGTTCCCAAGCGGGAGATAGTATCAGCCCTGAGGAATTGTCCATCGCGCCCGACGCACTGCTGATCCCGGCGGTTGACAATCCTCCAGAACCCTCGTCCGGTAAATGTAAAGGCTCCGGCGCACATAGGTGGGAGTTTTCACAGTCTTCGGGAAGTCGCACGGGCACCGAGACTGCGCGGGGCACCGCCTTGAAGGACGCCACGGGCATTGACACCGGACAGGCCGACAAGGCTTGCAAAAGAAGAGCCGCAACAAAGGCCGAGGAGTTCATGGGCGTTGATCCTACGGCTATTGTAGACAAACTCTACGTTGGAATGGAATGCGATTAAGAGTCGCGTCGCCATCGTGACTCCCCTTCAGATTCCAGGCCGAAAAACTTCAGTGGTCGTCACCAACGATCCATTGAAAACGCGGCGCGGTGCTTTTTGCCGCGAGAGTTTTCCATCGAGAGCCGGATGGTTTGCCGGCGCCATACGCTTCCACCAGCAACACCGCCTGCAGTTGAGGGAGCTGCGAGAGCGCTTCGCCAAACAAATCCAGCAGCACCTGGTGAGCGCGGCTATCGCTGACACCCTGCTGCAGCTTGATCGTTTTTCCGGTGAGCGTCAGTCGCGCCATGAGATTCAGTGTAAAGAGCAGCCATCGCGAGGACCGCTGTCCTTTCGGCTTTTATTTATGTACCAAGGGACAGTGCAGCTACACCGCAATCGTCCCTTCAATAGCGGCAAAATCTGGCAGATTCCAGCCGCGCAGTTGAGTGAAAATTTAGGTCCAACAAGGTCCAACTAGGGTCCAAAACTCAGGGGAAATGGGTCTTTTCGAGGGATCGGGGGGCCACGAAGGCGCGTAAATGCTTGAAAGGTTGGTTGCGGGGGGTGGATTTGAACCACCGACCTTTGGGTTATGAGCCCAACGAGCTACCAGACTGCTCCACCCCGCGTTTTCATGATAACAACCGCACAGCGCAGCGTCAATTTTGGAGTGACGGGCGTTGCTTCGCGGGCGCGGAAGAAGTACATTCTCTCTCGGAGATCGGGGATTGCGCACACTCAACGAGATTTTTTTCGCGGTGGTGGATCGGAATGACCGCGTGGTGGTGATGCATCGGCAGGCAATTCAGTGGATTTCGATTTCCTCGTCGGAGCTTTACCGGAATGTTGCCGGAGTGGCTTACGCTCTGCGCGAGTGGGGCATTGCGAAGGGCGACCGGGTTGCGATTCTGAGCGAGAATCGGCCGGAATGGACGACCGCAGATTTCGCCTGCTTGCTGATCGGCGCCGTGGTCGTGCCCGTCTACGCAACGCTTACCGAAGAGCAGACGGCACACATCCTGCGCGATTCGGGCGCTCGCGCGGTATTTGTTTCGAGTGAAAAACAGCTGAAGAAAGTGCAGCGCATTCAGGAGCAAACCAGCGTCGAGAGAATTGTGGTGATGGACGCGGTCGAAACCTCCGGCGCTGTTCAGATGCAGCGGATCATGCAAGATGGTCCGAAAGAGCGCGATGCGAAATTCGATTTGGCCGGGCTGAACGTCAAGGCGGATGATCTCGCTACCATTATTTATACGTCAGGGACTACGGGCACTCCGAAGGGGGCGATGCTCACGCATGGCAACATGGCATCGAATATTGTCTACTCGCTTACGGGATTCGCGATTCGCGCCGGTGAGATCAGCATTTCTTTTCTTCCCTTGTCGCATGTTACGGCGCGGCATGTCGACTTCGCGATGCTCTCGCGCGGAGTGACGCTGGCGTATGTTTCTTTTCTTGATCAGCTTCCACAGGCTTTGCTGGAAGTTCGTCCGACGATCTTCGTGGGAGTTCCGCGCGTTTACGAAAAAGTGCACGCGCAGGTGGACATCAAGGCGAAAGGCTTTCCCAAGAGATGGATCTATCGTTGGGCGTTGTCCGTTGGCCGGGCGCACCGGGCGGAGATTCTTGCCGATCGGATACCTGGCTCTTTAGCGTGGAAGCTCGCCAACCGGCTGGTTTATTCAAAGGTGCGCGCGGGCATGGGCGGACGCGCTGAAATTTTCATCTCCGGGGGCGCGCCGCTGGGGCGCGAACTGGCGGAATGGTACGCGGATATTGGCATTCGTATCGACGAAGGCTATGGGCTCACCGAGACTTCGCCGGTGATTGCAGTGAACAACACGAAGGCGCACAAGCTGGGAACGGTGGGCAAGCCGCTCGAGAATGTGGAAGTTCGCATTGCCGAAGATGGCGAAATTCTGGTTCGCGGCCCTTCAGTTTTCAAGGGCTATTGGAACCAAGCGCAGGAAACGCAAGCTGCGCTGGTCGACGGATGGTTCAAGACCGGCGACATTGGCAATATCGATGGCGATGGATTTCTGTCGGTCACGGACCGGAAGAAAGATCTGATCAAGACTTCTGGCGGGAAGTTTATTGCGCCGCAACCGCTGGAGAATTCCCTCAAACACAATGCCCTCGTGGGCGAAGCAGTGGTGCTGGGCGATAAGCGCAAGTTTCCCGCGGTTCTGGTTGTGCCTTCTTTTCTGGTGCTGGAGGAGTGGGCGCGGTCGAATCAGGTTGGGTTCACTTCTCGAGAGCAGTTGGTCTCCGATGCCAAGGTGAAAGCGCTTTATGAGGGCATTGTCGCGGAGTTGAATCAGAATCTCGCGCGCTTCGAGCAGTTGAAGAAAGTGATATTGATTGCGGAGGAATTTTCTCCAGAGAACGGTGCGCTTACGGCGAGCATGAAGGTGCGGCGGCGGGTGGTCGAGGCGCGGTACATGGATCGGATAGAGAAGATGTATGCAGAGGCGGAGGCTGTGGGGGTGGTGTCGAGGGATGGATAGCTGCGGGGTCGGTTCGGGTCGAGAAAAGCCCCGCCCAAGCGGAGCTTGAACGGGGCACCCTTGAGAGTAAGGGTGGGCCACCCCAATGGAATGATGGAACACAACCGGCTGCGATTCAGCTGGGACGGATAACGTGCGGGAAAGTTTGCAGCGGCCCACCCGTGAAACCGCCACGGGTGGGGCATCCTGTTTTGTGTTGGGGTACGGATGGGCCAGCCCCCTGCGGGGTCGGTTCGGGTCGAGGAAAGCCCCGCCCAAGCGGAGCTTGAACGGGGCACCCTTCAGAGTAAGGGTGGGCCACCCCAATGGAAATGATGTCACACAACCGGCTGCGATTCAGCTGGGACGGATAACGTGCGGGAAAGTTTGCAGCGGCCCACCCGTGAAACTGCCACGGGTGGGGCATCCTGTTTTGTGTTGGGGTACGGATGGGCCAGGCCCGGGGATGATCGGTTCTGCGTTTCGAAGTCAACGGCGGCGGACAGGAGTGTCCGCCCCACACGGTCGGTTGTCTCCCGGCTACGTGATTTCTGGATCGGATTCGAAGAGGTGCCAAGCTTCGCGGTAGCTTTCCCAGCGGGCTTGTCGGCAGGCGGTGAGCGGCGATTATTGGTTTCATGAGTGAGTGCCTTTCGGGGTGGAAAAAGAAAAGGCGCAGCTATGGGCTGCGCCTTTGTTTCAACTTATAGATATATTGTAGCATACGCCGAGGGTGATTAGGACGCGTTCGGGAACTTTATTTGGGCTGTGGAATCAGTCGGTTAGGGGAAATTGTGGCGAAAAGGGGCTTGACAAGATTCGAGCGTTTTCTGGTTCGTGGGAAGAAGCGCGTTAGAATCTGCTTGCGGTTACCATAGATTTTCATATAGCCCGAAAGTGCCATTCCCGCCTGACTGGGGTACTGCTACATTGGTTCTCGAGCAGACTTCGGGGGAGGGCTGCTTCGACGAACGTCCCAGAACTAATAAATCTGGGGCGTTTTGTTTTGCGCGAAAATAGACGGCCTCTTCCTTCCATCTGCTTACATCCTTTCATCGGCGTTTATCTTCTGTGCTGACAAAGTAGAAATGCTTGAGCCACTGAGGGCCCAAAGGTTCACAGAGGAAGGCATTGCTATTCACGTTGAAAGCGATATCTGCCGCGGTGTTCTCTGGCGATGGTTTCCGCCACTTTGAGGAAGGCTTTCGCGGCGTGGGAGAGGCTGGCGGATTTGCGATAGATCAATCGCAGTTTGCGGTGCAGGCGCAATTCGCGGACGGGTATGCGAACCAGTTCGCCGCGGGCCAATTCGTTTTCGACGCTCATCTCGGGGAGCAAGGCTACGCCGTTGCCCATGGCGACGAAGCGTTTGATGGCTTGCAAAGTGGGGAGCTCGATATCCATGTGCAAGGGGGTTTTGTGGCGTTTGAAAGCTTGAATCACTTTTTCGCGATACGGTGAAGCGACATTATGCGCGACGAACGATTCGGCGCCGAGCTGCCGGATGCTGACTTGACGGGCCGTGGCCAAAGGGTGGCTGGGCGGGACGACGAAAATAAGTTCGTCGAGATAGACGACGGTGGCGCAGAGCTGGCGCTCTTGCGGGTCATAGGTGAGGACTCCGAGTTCGGCGTTGTGGCGAAGGACGTCGTCGGGGATGTGGCTGCCGAGAGAGCGCCGGACGGTGATGCGGATCATGGGGTGGAGTCGGCGGAATTTCGCGAGCACGGGCAGCAGATAAAGAGCGGTGAATTCGTTGGCGGCGATTGCCAGTTTACCTTTTTGCAGCTCGCGCAGTTCGACCAGAGCTTCCTGGGCGTCGGAGCGCAGATTCAACAATCGTTCGGCGTATTCCTGGAGGACGCGGCCGGCGTCGGTGAGGACTCCCTCGCGCGATGACCGGTCGAATAGCGGCTCACCGATCTCGTCTTCGAGCTTGCGAATGGATTGGCTGACGGCGGATTGGGTGCGGTAAAGTTTCTCGGCGGCGCGGGAGAAGCGTCCTTCTTTTGCGACGGCGAGAAACACTTCGAGTTGCGACAAATCCATTGCGGCATCCTTTAGCGGAACTTAACGACTCATTAGCTACGCTTATGAGTATTACTGTAGCTAATGATAATTGAAGGATTATAAGCTTGCTTAATATGGCTGTCTACGTAGGATTGGGGTCATATTCCCAGGAGGACAGCATGGAGCGGATCACGGTTTTCGACACGACTTTGCGCGACGGCGAGCAGTCGCCGGGTTGCAGCATGAATGTGGCGGAGAAATTGCGCATGGCGCATCAGTTGGATCGGCTGGGCGTGGATGTGATCGAGGCGGGATTTCCGATTGCGTCGGAGGGAGATTTTAACGCGGTGAAGGCGGTGGCCGCGGCGGTACGGCGTCCGATTATTGCCGGGCTGGCAAGGGCGTGCGCGAAAGACATTGAATGCGCCTGGCAGGCGGTTCGAGGGGCGGCGCGGCCACGGATCCATGTATTTTTGGCGACGTCCGATATTCATTTGAAGTACAAACTTCGCATCTCGCGGCAGCAATGTTTGGAGCAGGCGGCGGAGGCGGTGAGGCTGGCGAAGAGTTTTTGTGACGATGTGGAGTTCTCTCCGGAAGATGCTACGCGGACGGACCCTGAATTCTTGTGTCAGGTGGTTGGAGCGGTGGTTGCGGTGGGCGCGACCACGGTGAATATTCCCGATACCGTTGGATTCACGACGCCGGCGGAATTCGGGGAATTGATTCGGACTATTCGCCAAACCGTACGAGGGATCGAGAAAGTTACGATTTCGGCGCACTGCCACGATGATCTTGGACTCGCGGTGGCAAACTCGTTGGCCGCGATCGCGGCCGGAGCGCGGCAGGTCGAATGCACGATTAATGGCATCGGCGAACGGGCGGGAAATGCGTCGCTCGAAGAGATTGTGATGGCCATGCGGGTGCGGCCCGACCGGCTGGCGTATGAGACGGAAGTTGTGAGCGAGCAGTTGTTTCCCGCGAGCCAGATGCTTAGCGAGATAACCGGGGTTGCGGTGCAGCCGAATAAGGCGATTATTGGGCGCAACGCGTTCGCGCATGAGGCGGGGATTCATCAGGATGGCATGCTGAAGAATCCGCTGACGTATGAAATCATGACTCCGCAATCGGTCGGAGTGCCAGATTCGAAACTGGTTCTGGGCAAACATTCGGGACGTCACGCGCTGGGTCTGCGTTGTGAGGAGTTGGGACATCAGTTTGACCGGCAGCAGCTGGATGAAATCTATCGAAAGTTCGTTGTGCTGGCGGATCGGATTAAGCAGGTCGAGGATTATCATCTGGTGGAACTGATTGCGGCGGCGCAGGGAGAGCGTTCGGCTTCGGACGAGAGTGAAGTGGGAATGCGTTCGTTTGCAGTTGCTGCGGGCCCGATTACGGGAGCAGACAACGGACATGCGCGTTCTAAATTTCTGCGTCCGATGCCTGCTGCAAATGGAACCGGAGGTGCGCATCTGGCGCTGAACGCGCTGGCGGAACATCACGTTGATCAGGAAGATTACTTGTGGGGAGTATGACGAGCCGACCGGAGCTGCTTACCTTCAGGACAAACGCAATCATAAAATCAGTCGCCAGTTCTCGGCGGTCGGTTTCTACGGCGCATTACAATAGACCCGCATGCAGTTGAAGATCGCGATTCTTGCCGGGGATGGCATCGGTCCCGAGGTGACGAACGAAGCAGTACGCGTGCTCGAATCCGTCGCTGCAACTTTCGGACACGAGCTCACGCTGCACAAAAAAGACGTAGGCGGGGCTGCACTCACGAGCAGTGGCGATCCGCTGCCGCAAGAAACTTTGCAAACCTGCCTCGCCTCTGGGGCCGTTTTGCTGGGGGCGGTCGGCGGTCCGGCGTTCGACAATGTGTCGAAAGATCTGCGGCCCGAGCGAGGATTGCTTCGCCTGCGAAAAGAGCTGGGCGCGTTTGCCAATCTGAGGCCGGCAGTTTGTTTTCCGGCGCTGGAAGATTGTTCGCCGCTTCGACCCGAAGTCGTGCGAGGCACGGACATCCTGATTGTGCGGGAGCTGCTTGGCGGAGTTTATTTTGGCGAGCCTCGTCGAACTGAGGGCGCCCCCGGCAACCGCGTCGCGATCGATACCATGCGCTACAGCGAACCGGAAATCGAGCGCATTGCACGCGTGGGGTTTGAAATGGCAAAGTCACGCAAGCGGAAAGTTACATCCGTGGACAAAGCCAACGTGCTCGATTCTTCGCGGCTCTGGCGAGAAGTGGTCACACGAGTGGCGCGGGAATATCCTGAAGTGCGGCTCCGCCATACCTACGTGGACTCGGCAGCCATGGCGCTGGTGTCGCATCCTACGGACTTCGACGTGTTGTTGACTGAAAATATGTTTGGCGACATTCTGTCGGACCAGGCCGGCGCGATCGTAGGTTCGATTGGAGTGCTGGGATCGGCCAGCATCGGGGGCCCGGTCGCGCTTTACGAACCGATACACGGCTCGGCTCCGGATATTGCCGGAAAAGGCATTGCGAATCCGCTCGGGGCGATACTTTCGATAGCGATGATGCTGCGTCATTCATTCCAATTGAATGTGGAGGCGGATTTTGTTGAGAGCGCAGTGGGCGCGGTTCTCGACGCAGGAAATCGGACGCGTGACCTCGCGAAGGCTGGGCAGACGGCGATTAGCACAAGTGAAATGGGACGCAAGGTTGCGGTCGCAGTAAAGGAGAACGCGAGACGCAAAGTCGCGTCTTGATTCGGGTCTGACGAGTAAAACGATGGTTGAGAAATTGACGCTGTTCGACAAAATCTGGAACGAGCACGTGGTTTGTGCTCCTTCTGGAGGGTTGCCGTTGCTTTACATCGATCTGCATCTGGTGCACGAGGTGACTTCGCCTCAGGCATTCGAGGGATTGCGACTGGCAGGTCGCAAGGTGCGGCAGCCGCAGAAAACGGTTGCGACGGTCGACCACAACATTCCTACCGAGCCTCGCGGTACGCCCATACTCGATCCTATCGCCGCGCGGCAAATTCAGGCCCTGCAGCAGAATTGCGAAGAGTTTGGCGTGCCTCTGTTCGACATGAATTCGTCCGACCAGGGGATTGTGCATGTCATTGGTCCGGAGCTGGGGTTGACTCAGCCGGGCATGACTATTGTCTGTGGTGATAGTCATACGAGCACGCACGGAGCGTTTGGCGCGCTGGCATTTGGGATTGGAACTTCGGAAGTCGAGCATGTACTGGCGACGCAGTGCTTGCATCAACGCAAACCAAAGAGCATGCGGATCGAGGTGCGCGGCAGGCTCGCCGAGGGAGTAAGCGCGAAGGATCTTGCGTTGGGAGTGATTGGGCAGATAGGAATCGATGGGGCTACGGGCTACGTGATCGAGTACACGGGGGAGGCGGTGCGCGGGCTATCGATGGAAGGCCGGATGACATTGTGCAACATGAGCATTGAGGCCGGCGCGCGAGCGGCGATGATCGCACCGGACGACATCACGTTCGCTTATATGAAGGGTCGGCGATTTGTCCCCAGGCATTGGGATGAGGCCGTCGGCCGCTGGCGGGCTCTTGCTTCGGATCCGGGCGCGCGATATGACGCGACCGTGGAAGTGGATGCTCGGCAGTTGGCACCGTTCGTGACTTGGGGGACAAATCCGGGAATGATTGCTCCAGTGGATGGGCGGGTTCCTAATGTCGATGATTTGAAGACGGACCGGTCTGCAGTGGAACGCATGCTCGAATATATGGGACTGGAATCGGGCACGCGCATTGAAGACATTTCTATCGACCGGGTTTTTATCGGCTCTTGCACCAACTCGCGCCTGGAAGATCTGCGGGCTGCGGCTCGGGTAGCGAAGGGACATCAGGTTGCCAGCAGGGTACGGGCCATGGTCGTTCCGGGGTCGCAGGCGGTGAAGCAGGCAGCGGAGCAGGAGGGATTGGACAGAATTTTTCTGGACTCAGGATTCGAGTGGAGAGAATCCGGTTGCTCGATGTGTTTGGGGATGAATCCGGATATTCTGCAACCGGGTGAACGTTGCGCTTCGACCAGCAATCGCAATTTCGAAGGGCGTCAAGGGCGCGGTGGGCGCACGCATCTGGTAAGTCCGATGATGGCTGCTGCGGCGGCGATTGCTGGGCATTTTACGGATATTCGGAACTGGCGTTTTTATTGAAAACAGTTTGGCAAAGGTCAAATTCGTCAACCACAGAGGACACAGAGTACACAAAGAACGGCAGTCTCGGAATATTGAGGTACCCAATGAAATCCATTCGCATTCACAGAGGTCAGGTTGCGCCGCTGCATCGGGCGAATGTCGATACCGATCAGATTATTCCCAAGCAGTTTCTGAAGCGGATTGAGCGCACCGGATTCGGCGAGTTTCTGCTTTACGATTGGCGGCGCACGAGCGATGGCAAGCAAGATCCATCGTTTGTTCTCAACCATCCGCGGCACGCGGGCGCGAGTGTTCTGGTGGTCGGCAAGAATTTTGGTTGTGGATCTTCACGGGAGCACGCGGTTTGGGCGTTGGAGGATTTCGGTTTCCGAGTTCTCATCGCGCCGTCGTTTGCTGACATCTTCGCCAATAATTGTGTGAAGAATGGTGTGTTGACTGTGGTTCTGAGCGAAGCGGAAGTTGCTGAGATTGCGCGCCGGGCGGAGGAATTGCATCGCTACGAGGTTACGGTCGACCTCGAGCAGTGTCTGGTACACGACGGGCATGGATTATCTGCGACATTTCAGATTGACGAATTTACACGACATTGTCTGCTCGAGGGGTTGGACGACATCGGGCTCACTCTGCAGCATGAATCCGAGATTGCCGCTTATGAGGCGCGGCATAGCCCGGCTATCACATAACGCGAACCGACACGGATTTCAACGGAGCTGAGTGTTATCGCCTCCCATCCTAACGTCGAAGAGCGCGACGTCAGGATGGGGTTGCCTCTTTTATTTTTGAGTTAGAATTGCGAGCGAGTTCATGGTTCACGAGCGAGGGCGCTCGCGTCTACATTCACTTCCCGCCTACATTGATCCTCCGCTCGGTTACAATACTTTGTCCCGCATAAGTGGTAGTGCGGTGGAGGAGAATGGCCGAGACTTGGAAACGTTGGGAAGGCCAAGTCGTCAATGACGAGTTTCCGTTGCTGCGATACTTGGGCGGCTCGGAGCACAGCGCCGTATTCCTGAGCAAGCGAACCGATCGCGAACCTCAGGAAGTAGCGATCAAGCTTATCCCCGCGAAGAGTGAAAATCCTGAACTGCAGCTCTCCTGGTGGGAGCTCGCTGCGAAACTGTCGCATCCTCATTTACTGCGTATCTTTCAACTGGGCCGGTGCGAACTGGACGGGACGGAATTTCTCTACGTCGTGACCGAATATGCGGAAGAAAGTTTAGCGCAGATCCTCCCTTATCGGACGCTGACGCCAGAGGAAGCGCGGGAAACGCTGCAGCCTCTTCTCGATGCGCTGGCTTACATTCACGCCAAAGGATTCGTGCATGGCCATCTGAAACCCGCCAACATAATGGCGGTTGGGGATCAGATTAAAGTTTCGGCGGACCGGCTTTGCGGGGCGGGCGAGTCGAGCCGTGTATTGGGCGCGCCCAGCATTTACGCCGCGCCTGAGATGCTGAACGGTGGAGGCGTGTCCCCGGCGTCGGACGTCTGGTCGCTGGGCATGACGCTGGTTGAAGCGCTGACTCAGAGTCCACCCGTCGCGGGACGAAGTGGTCAGACGGAGTTGGTGTTGCCGGAGACATTGCCGGAGCCGTTTTTCGATATCGCGAGTCATAGCCTGCGAAGGAATCCGCAGCAGCGATGGACGGTCGCGGACATTGCCGCCAGGTTGCAGCAAACTAGACCTGTACTCGAAGAAGAAAGGGTTGCCCACCCTAAGAGTTCGTTTTCGAGATGGGGCTACGTGATTCCAGTGCTTGCCGTGGGATTATTGCTGGCCGTGCTTGGCCCAAGGCTTTTCCACCGGGGATCAGAACCAAACCCTTCGAGTTCGGTCGAGTCGTCGGCGGGACAGCAGGCCGCAGGCACGGGACAAGGGTCGAGTGCCTCAGTTGCATCGAGCAGTCCAGCTGCTGCAACTGATGCGACGAAAAATGCCGCAGCCAACAATTCGACCGGTGGCACGGTTCACGGCACGGTTGCACATCAGGTCTTGCCCGACGTGCAACACAACGCCTATAAAACCGTTCACGGAAAGCTGAAAGTGCGGATCAAAGTCACGGTGGATTCGTCGGGCAAGGTGGTAGTCGGGAAGTTTGATTCTCGCGGACCGAGCAGGTATTTTGCGGACCGAGCCCTCCGAGCCGCGCAAGAGTGGACATTCAATCCGCCGCAAGTTGGGGGGCAGCCGGTTCCGAGCGAATGGAATCTGAGATTCGAATTTACCAGAAACGGAGCCAGCGTCTACTCCGAACAAACGTATCCGCGGTAATCGTTAGCCTTGGGCTGAACTTGGTGCGAGTCGGTGCGGGGTGGAGAAAAGGTTCGCATGGCGATGCGGCTGATCGAGAGTCTGGCAACCACGGCGCCGCTGGCCGAGATCTTTTCGGACCGATCGATCCTGCAAGCGATGTTGGATTTCGAAGTGGCGCTGGCTCGCTCCGAGGCGCGTTTTAAGATTGTGCCGCGATCGGCAGCCGACGCGATTGCGGCAGCAGCCAAGGTGGAAGAGTTCGACGCGGCAGCCCTCGCTGAGGCGGTGTCAAGAGCGGGAACGGCGGCGATCCCCTTGGTGAAAATGCTCACCGAGCGCGTGCGCAGCATCGATCCGGCTGCCGCGGGATTCGTGCACTGGGGCGCCACCAGCCAGGATGTTGCCGACACTGCGGTGGTACTTCTACTCAAGCGGGCGCGGAGCATTCTCGATTCTGATATCAGACGCCTGGAAGACGCGCTGCAAGAGCTAGCAACCGACCACGATGCCACCGTGATGCTCGGTCGAACGCTCTTGCAGCCTGCGCCACCGACTACGTTTGGGCTTAAGGCTGCAGGTTGGTTGAGCGCCATTAGCCGTAGTCACAAACGTCTTGACGACACGTTTGCTGAGGTTTTGGTCGTACAGTTCGGGGGTGCGAGCGGCACATTGGCATCACTTGGAAAGCACGGAATTGCCATTGGCCGCGCGCTAGCTGACGAACTCGACATTGGGTTTCCTGACGCTCCATGGCATGCTCATCGCGACCGCTTGGCTGAATTGCTTTGTGCGTGTGGCGTTCTGACCGGTTCACTGGGCAAGATGGCGCGGGATATTAGCCTGCTGATGCAGGGCGAGGTCAGTGAAGCCGCGGAGCCGGGCGGAGTAGGTCGTGGTGGCTCGTCCACGATGCCGCACAAGCGAAATCCGATAGGTTGCGCTTTGACTTTGGCTGCGGCGGTACGGGTTCCGGGTCTCGTCGCCAGTTTTCTTTCGGCGATGGTGCAAGAGCATGAGCGCGCGGTGGGCGGCTGGCAAGCGGAGTGGCCCACTGTTTCTGGAATCGTCCAGGCTACGGGGCTGGCCATTGCTTCAATGGCGGAGGTGGCTGAAGGGCTCACTGTAGACGCGGCACGGATGCGAGCCAACATTGAAGCCACGCGAGGGGTCATTTTCGCGGAGAGAGCGATGATGCTTTTGGGCGAGACAATCGGCCGGGACGCGGCACACAAGTTGCTGGAAGATGCCACACGGCAAAGCATCAAGCAGCAGCGTCACCTGGCTGACGTGTTGGCTGAGATGCCAGAGGTGGTGAGGCATCTTGATTCCGCGATCCTGCGCGAACTCGAAGTACCCGAACGATATCTCGGCGCGGCGGATGAATTTCGAATTCGGCTGCTCGCTTCGGCGCGAGGACGCAAGATGGGAATGTCAAAGACGGATCGTTCCAGAAAAAACAAAGCCAAGTTGACGCGGCGAAGCACGAAGAACGTCAAGAGAAAGTGAAAAGGAGAGACGATTGTGCCCTTTGTGACCGTTAACAACCGACGGTTGTTCTACCGCCTTGAGGGCATCGAAGGCGGGCCGGTGCTGATTTTATCCCACTCGATTGGCGCCGATCATGCGATGTGGTCGCTCCAAGTGCCCGACCTGGTTTCGCGCTTTCAGGTTCTGCGCTACGACATTCGCGGCCATGGAGCATCGGACGCGCCGAACGGCGATTACTCGATTGAGGAGTTGGGACGCGATGTTCTTGGTTTGGCGGATGCGCTTAAGATTCCCAAGTTTGCTTTCTGCGGGCTGTCGCTAGGAGGCGCCATCGGTCAGTGGCTGGCGATTCACGCGTCGTATCGTCTAAGCCGCCTGGTCCTGGCGAGCACTGCACCCCAATTCGGGCCGTCGGAACATTGGGACGCTCGTCGCAAAGCTGTGCTCGAAGGAGGGATGGGGGCCATTGTTGAAATGGCGATGCAGCGTTTTTTTTCGCCTGAGACGCTTGCCCGAGGCGACGTTTACGCGAATGCCGTGCGCCTGGTGCTTCTGGGGACCGATCCTATTGGATACGCTGGCTGTTGCACCGCGCTGCGCGACGCAGATCACACGCAGCAGCTGCCGCAAATCCGAGTTCCGACTCTGGTGATTGCGGGAGACCGCGACGTCTCTACGCCGTGGTCCGGACCCGGCAAGATTTTGGCTCGAGAGATTCCGAATGCTCAGGTGGTCCATTTGCCTGCGGCCCATCTGTCGAATATCGAGCGGCCTCGGTCTTTCATCGCAGCGCTGTTCAATTTTCTCCTCCCCGATGCTGACGAAGCCGATCGCAAGAGCGATCCGATTGAGGCCGGTCTCGAAGTACGGCGCGCCATGCTGGGCTCCGAATATGTCGATCGTGCTATGGCCGCGAGCACTGAATTCAACCGGGAATTCCAGGAACTCATCACTCGTTATGTATGGGGCACGGTTTGGACTCGGCCCGGACTCAGCCGACGGATGCGGCGTCTTCTGGTGCTCAGCACAATGGCCGCGCTCGGCCGTTGGGAGGAGTTCCGCTTGCACTTGAGTGCGGGGCTGATGAACGAGCTGGAGCCCTGCGATCTGAAAGAAGTTCTTCTACAGGTTGCGGTTTACGCGGGGGTGCCGGCGGCAAACACGGGTTTCCACATTGCTGCTGAGTTGTTAGGTAGGGACCAGAAAGAATAAAACGCAGATCAGGCTGCGGGCTTTTCCAGCTCTACGCGATTCCACTTTCCCAGGTTTGCTCCCGCGTCGTAGGTGCTCTGCAGAAATTCCAGAACGGCGGCGTTTGGCGCGGGGGCGTTTCGAACGTCGTCGTACATCAGAAAATATTCATGCAGCGGAGCGTGATAGAAAGCCTTTGCGGGACCGACTCGCGCCTCCGCAAAACCTGCCGGCTCCGGCGCCGCATAGGCGTAGAACGCCGCTCCCTTAATGTCGCCGCTCCCGGGCCAGAAACCCGCGCTGATCACTTCATGAGAATATGCCTCTCGGGTAACTGCATCGGCGCCCTCGCGCGCGGGGGCGCGACGCCCTGAAAATCTCGTAACCGCCAGATCGAAGCTGCCCCAGAAGAAATGCACTGGGCTGTTTTTGCCGATAAAGTTGGAGCGAAACTCTTTGAAGATTTCGTCCGTGCGCACCAGTATGCGCCAGAACCGGTTCGCGTACACCGGATCGTAGGAAGCGTGTTCGGTATCCCGGTCGAAGGCGATCGGGTTGGGAACTTCAACCGGCATCTTCCAGATGCGCACGCGGATGCCGAGTGAGGCTATCGACTGCAGGAATTCTGCATAAAAATCGGCGACGGATCGCGGTGCGAGCTCGATTATTTTTTCCGTGCCGTGGCTCGTGCGGATGAACAGTTTGTGATGGAGGAAATCGAATTCAACTTCAAAGATTCCACCGTCGTAGGGAATGGGCGATGTCGTGAGTCCAAGGGAGCTGACGTAGAGTGGAACTTCCCACCAATGATTGACCTTGGGACTCAGCGCGAGGCGGACTTTTCCGACTATTTGTGTCCACATGTGAAGGGTGGCGTAGGTATCCTTCCATGCTTCGAGGGGTAATTCCGGCCAGACTTCAGGTGCGATGCTGTTCATATGAGCCTCATGTGAGGAGACATTTTACTGCACTTCGAGGAATGCCAACCGGAAACCGCGCAAGCATAACTTCCAATATCGCCGCGTATCTAGTTCATTTGCCGCTCTGTTTGGGAAGAATCGGCCTCATCTCAAATTCGTTGTACCCACCTGCCAGATCGGGCATCTAAGGAGGAGCGAATGGAACTGGCCGAAGAACGGCTTAGCGCATTTAGCGCGCAAGCTTGAACGCGATCCTGGAGGGAAAATGCTCGTCGCGCAAAAAGAGACGGAAGTCCGGCATGCCCTGTTAGAGCGTCTGGTCGACGCCCGGAATCGGACGGATGAGATTTTTAGTGTCGTCAGGCCCGACTCACTCTACGAACGGCCAATCCCAGAACGACATCGAATCATTTTTTACATCGGACATCTGGAAGCGTTCGATTGGAACTTGCTGCGAGAGCGGGTTCTTGACTTGAAGACTTTCCATCCCGAGTACGACAAATTATTTGCTTTCGGGATTGATCCGGTGAATGGCGCGCTCCCGTCTGACACCCCGGTCGATTGGCCTTCGATCGCGGATACTCGCGACTACGTCAACCGAATCCGCAAGAGCATCGATGAAGGCTTGGCGGCGCTGAGTCCGTCGGATTGGAACTCTTCGGTAGGGGAAGATTTTACCGCGGAGACATTGCTCAACGTGGCAATTGAGCATCGGCTTATGCATGCGGAGACGCTAGCCTACATGCTTCACCAGTTGCCGCTGGAGCGAAAAGTCAGCAGACCGCGAAAGCCCGCACTGGTCGTCGGTCCAGTCACGCCGAAGATGATTGAGATACCCGCGGGTACGGCGACGCTTGGTCTATCGCGTCGTGACGAGGGCGCTTTCGGATGGGACAACGAATACGAATCACAGAGCATCGATGTGCCAGCATTCGAGATCGACAAATATAAAGTGACGAACGGTGAATTCCTCGATTTCGTTGATGTGGGAGGCTACGAGAATCCGGCCTGGTGGACGGAAGAGGATTGGAATTGGCGAGCTGCAAATGGCGTTCGTCATCCCGCGTTTTGGAGCCGGATTCGCGACCAGTGGTACTACAGAACGATGTTCGATGAAATTCCTTTGCCTCTCGATTGGCCAGTGTACGTCAGCCACGCGGAAGCGAACGCATATGCTCGCTGGGCGGGGAAATCGCTGCCCTCCGAGGCGCAATGGCATCGGGCGGCGTATGGAACGGAAGATCCGACGGAGAGGACATTCCCCTGGGGCAGTGCGCCGCCGAAGCCCAGCAAAGGTAATTTCGATTTTCGCAGCTGGGATCCAACGCCGGTCGGTGCGTTCCCTGAAGGCCAAAGCGCGTTCGGTGTTGTCGACTTGCTGGGCAACGGGTGGGAGTGGACGTCGAGTCGTTTCGAACCGTTTCCTGGTTTCCAGCGGTTTTCGTTTTATCCCGGTTACTCCGCGGACTTCTTCGATGGCAAACATTATGTGATGAAAGGCGCATCAGCCCGCACGGCCGAATGCATGCTGCGGCGCTCGTTTCGCAATTGGTTCCAGCCACATTACCAGTATGTTTATGCAGGTTTCCGCTGCGTGAGCAACTGATCTGTTCCGGAGGACAAGATGCTGACTCACGCTTTCACTGCTGACATCAATTCCGACCTTGTGGCCGATGTACGCGAGGGCTTAACCAAACGCGGCCAGAAAGAACTGCCCTCGAAATATTTGTATGACACGGTGGGCTCGGCGCTTTTCGAAGTCATCAGCCTCCTTCCGGAATATGGATTGACTCGTGCCGACGAGCGTCTTTTGCGACGACATTCCGAGGACGTCGTGGCGCGACTCACGCCTCCCACTGTCGTGGCCGAGCTTGGCAGCGGGAGCGGGAAAAAGACACGTTTCATGCTCGAAGCGCTGAGCCGCCATCGACACATTTCGTACTGCCCCATCGAGATTTCACGGAGCGCGCTGACTATGTGCGAACGTGAACTCGGGGATATTGATTCGGTCAGCATTGTAGGTTTTGAGCGGGAATATCTTGACGGCCTGCTGGAGGTTGCGGCGCGCCGACGGGCCGGAGAGCAGCTGCTGGTGCTGTTTCTGGGAAGCACGATTGGCAACTTTGAACATCCGGCGGACGTTAAGTTCTTACGACAGGTGAGACACATTCTTCAGTCGGGGGACGCGCTGCTGCTGGGCACTGACCTGTTGAAACCGCTGCCGCAACTGCTCGAGGCATATGACGATCCGCTCGGCGTAACTGCGGCGTTCAACTTAAATCTGTTGTCACGAATGAATCGCGAACTTCATGCCGACTTTGCTCTGGAGCACTTTGAACACGTCGCCAGGTTCAATCCGGATGTGTCGAGCGTGGAGATGCACATTCGCTCATTGAAGAAGCAAATCGTGTCCATCCCGGCGGCAGACTTATCGGTCACGCTTCTTGAGGGTGAAACCATCTGGACTGAAAGCAGTCACAAGTATTCTCTCGCTGAAGTGTCCCGAATTGCTTCGGAAGCGGGATTCCGCAGTGATGCCCAGTGGATCGACGAAGAATGGCCATTTGCGGAGAACCTGTTGATCGCCGTTTGAGCCGGTCATCCTTAGTTCTTTATTCCACGTCGGTTTGGATTTCATCCGTCGACATTTTTAATTCGAGACGAAGCTCAGGCAAGTTTGCGGCTTTGAGCTGGCGATTTAGTACAGGCAGATCGGCATTCTTGACTTCGTCCCATTCCTTCATGACCGCGGAAAGGTCGCGCTCGGTGTCGGCCACAGCATTTACTTGCGCAGTCGTCGGAACGGCGTCGGCCTGTCCGATGCTTTCATAGAGCGTGCCGATCGCGCTGTTCTCGCGAGTCAGAGTTGGTGTCGATGGGCCGCCCATGCCTGCTGATTTCGGTCCTCGCAAAATCGTTGTAACCTTTTCCTCGAACGCTTTCATTGGCTCCGCAGCCGCGCCGGCGGGCTGACCATTCGCCTTCTTGACTTGATCGAGGAGCGACCGCGCCTGTGTGAGCGCCTCCGTGCTCGTAGTCAACTCTGAGGCCAGATGCATCTCCAAGTTGAATTGTTGCTCGATCCCGGATGCAGGCATATTTACGCGCGGATCCATTTTCACTGTGAACGACGCTGCGGAAGTATGTCCGTTAACAGTCAGTCTCGCTGTGTATTCTCCAGGCCGCGCGAGCGGTCCGAGCGGTAATCGCGGCGTGTCGTAGGGCACCGCGGAAATCGGATATTGGTACTGCGGTGCGGCCGGCGTGGGATAATGCAAATCCCACACCCAGCGGTGCATGCCGGCGCCCGCTGAAAGAATCTTCGGCATGCGGATCCAGTAAAGCGGAATCAGTTGTTTCTCCAGTTCCTCTTGAGTCACTTCCGGCTTGTCCATGCTGGAATAGCGGCGCACCAACTTTCCTTGGGCATCGACGATTTCCAGCGTCACCGGACCCGACGCGGGCTGCGCCAGAAAGTAATTGAGAATCGCGCCATCGGGGGGATTCTTGCCGGCAGGTTCGTCCGGCGGCATCGGAGTATCAGGGTAGTTGCTGCGCTGGACGCGGTAGGCCGACTCCGGTTTGAACAGATATGCCTCGGAATTCATCATTGATTCGGCGAGCTGACGCAGCGGTGTGATGTCATCGAGTATCCAAAATGATCGGCCGTGAGTGGCAACGATCAGATCGTTATCGTGAATCGCGAGGTCACGCATCGAAGTGTGCGGCAGGTTCAACTGCAGGGATTGCCAGTGATCACCGTCGTCGAACGAAACGTACACGCTGGTTTCAGTGCCCGCAAAAAGCAGGCCCTTGCGGACGGGATCCTCGCGCACCGTATCGACCGCGGCGTCGGACGGAAGGCCCGCTGTTATGAGGTTCCAATTCTTTCCGCCGTCGTGAGTGCGGTAAATATAGGGACGCAAGTCATCGATGCGGAAGCGGCTCACCGAAGCATAAGCAGATTGGTTATCAAAATGTGATGCCTCGATCTGCGTGACTTTGCTCCAGGCGGTCAACTCTGGGGGCGTAATATTGCTCCATTTTTTCCCGCCATCTCTCGTGATCCAGATCAGGCCGTCGTCGGTGCCTGCCCATAGCGTGTTTATTTCTTTAAACGACGGAGCCAGCGCGTAAATTACTCCGCGCTGTTTTCCTGCCTCGGGATTCTTGGCGGCCAGTGAACCGATGCTCGGCGGAACTCCGGGATTTTCGCGTGTGAGATCGGGGCTAATGGCTTGCCAGTTCTGCCCGCCATCGGTGGTTTTGAACAACAGGTTGGAAGCGAAGTAAAGAGTGTGAGGATCGATGGGCGAGAAAAGAGTTGGCTCGGTTCGGTTGGTGCGATACTTTTCGCTGCGTACTGGAATGGGCGTTACATTTTGCACTTGCCCGGTAGACCAGTGGTATTTCGAAACCTCGCTGCGGCCGCCTCCGTAAATAATATCGGGATCGAGCGGATCGGGCGCGACGTAGCCATATTCAATGGTGGCGACCGGGTGCCAGTCGCGAAAAGTGATTTCGCCGTCGTTGCCGCGGCTCAGAATGCACACCGAACCACTCTCCTGCTGTCCTGCGCAAAGCCGGTAGGGAAAAGTATTGGTGGTTGCGACGTGGTAAAGCTGCGCAGTCGGCTGGTTGTACCACGAACTCCAGGTCTGTCCGCGATTGACTGTGACAATCGCGCCCTGATCGCTGACCAAGAGAATTATGTTGGGGTCATTTGGATTGATCCATAAGTTCTGATAGTCATCGCCGCCGGGCGCACCGCGAATGCTCATCCATGTTTTGCCGGCATCCATGGACCGCACGGTTACGATGCTGACGTTATAAACGACGTCGGGATTTTTCGGATCCACTCTGGGGATGGGAAGATCGCCGCCGCCAATGCGCATGGCCGGGCGCGCATCATTGGTCGCCAGGTGCCAGTTTTCACCAGCGTCATCGGAGCGGTAGAGGCCTAGACCTGCGCCGGAGCCGTACTCTCCACGCTCAGTGGTTGCCAGGGTCGCATACAGCCGGCTCGGCTCGCTGCGTGCGATGGCCACATTAATTTGCGTGAGATTCCTGGGCAGGCCTTTGGTTAGTGGATTCCAGGTGTTTCCGCCATCGGTCGATTTAAAGAGCCCCCCGCCCGCTCCTTGAAACTGATTGTTGTCTTCCCAAGGTCCTTCGCGCATCTCCCACAACGACGCGTAAATCACGTCGGGATTCGAAGGGTCCATTTCGATATCGGAGCCGCCGGTGTTTTCATCCTTATAGAGGACCTTTTGCCAATTTTGTCCCCCGTCAGTCGAGCGAAAAATGCCTCGCTCTTCACTCGGGCCGTAAGGGTGTCCGAGCACTGCGGCGAACAATCTATTTGGGTCGCGCGGGTCGACCACGAGTGCTGGGATTTGTTGGCCGTCACGCAGGCCGAGATGCGTCCAGGTTTTGCCTGCGTCTGTCGATTTGTAAATGCCGTTGCCAACGGAAAGATCAGGCCGGTGCAATCCTTCCCCGCTGGCGACGTAAAGAATGTTTGGATCCGACGCGGCTACTGCGATGGCACCGACCGATTGAGTCGGCTGCTGATCAAAGATGGGCGTCCAGGTGCGGCCGTAATCGTCGGACTTCCATACTCCGCCATTTACCGCGCCGATATAAAAAACATTTGGCTGGCTCGGCACGCCGGCGACCGCGCGAGTACGCCCGCCACGGAAGGGCCCGACCATGCGCCACTGCATTTCCTGATACATGCTCTCCGGATACTGCTCCGCCTGACTGAAGCCAGACACTGGGGAGAAAAAACAGCCAAGGAGCAGAATCAGAAGCAGGCGGTGAAGTCGAATCACGTAGTCCTCCGGGCAAATGTCCAAGTTTGACAGCATAAATCATATTAGGCGTTGGGAGAATGGCTTAAGGCGTGGAACTAGAAAGCATCCGTCTCTTCTTCGCGACGCTGTTTTTGAATATCTATTCCGAGTTGTTCCGCTTTTTTGTACAGATGGCTGCGTTCGAGGCCGAGTGACTTCGCGGCGTTGGTAATGTGATAGTTGCTTCGCTTCAGTTCGGCGAGAATGGCTTCGCGTTCGAAATTCTGCACCCGGTCGGCTAAGTATCCTGCACTTGTTCCCGCCGAGAGCGCACTGATCGGCGTGGAAGGCAAAGCAGCATGAACCGTCTCCAACGTTACATCGCCTTCAGTCGCCAGGAGCATCAAGCGTTCCACTACATTGCGCAATTCGCGGACGTTCCCCGGCCACATATACGCGGAAAGTGCCGCAATTGCTTCGGGAGTAAACGGAATCGGCTTCCAGCTATTCTGTGTACAGACCTGCTGGGCGAAATGCTCCACCAACGTTGGAATATCCTCCCTGCGTTCGCGCAGAGGCGGCAAGACCAGTGGGAACACATACACCCGATGAAAAAGGTCCTGGCGAAACTTGCCCTCGCGAACGAGTGTCTCCAGGTTGCGATGGGTCGCGACCAGAACCCGCACGTCCACCGGGATGGGTCTATCGCCGCCGATGCGTTCTACTTCTCCTTCTTCAAGCACTCGCAGCAGCTTGGCTTGCATGGACAGCGGCATGTCTCCGATCTCGTCCAGAAAGATTATGCCGCGCTGCGCCTGTTCGAATTTTCCCGTGTGACGTGCCGCAGCGCCAGTAAACGCGCCTTTCTCGTGTCCAAATAGCTCCGATTCGATCAGCTCTGCCGGGACCGCGGCACAGTTCAGAGTGATGAAAGGACCGGAAGAGCGCGGGCTCCGTTCGTGCAGAGTTCGCGCAACCAGTTCTTTCCCGGTACCGGTTTCTCCCAGAATGCAAACTCGCGACTCACTCGCCGCTACGCGTTCTATTTGAGCCATGACTTTCCGCATCGCGTCCGCGCTCCAAACGATTTCGTATTTTCCCAGACGCTGTCGCAGTTGCCGGTTCTCCGATTCGAGACGCCTCAGCTTGAGTATATTTTCGACCGTGAGCAGCAATTTTTCCGTCGAGACCGGCTTTTCCAGAAAATCAAGAGCGCCCAGCCGGGTGGCGCGGACCGCCATTTCGATGTGGGCCTGGCCCGACATCATGACTACCGGTGACGTTATTCCCTGCGCCCGGAGGTCTTCCAAGAAAGAAAGACCGTCTTTGCCGGGCATGACCACGTCAGAAAAGATCAAATCAAAGTTTTGCGTTTTGGCAAATTCGAAAGCCTTCACCGCGCTGTCGCAAACCGTTGCTTCGTGACCTGCCAAGCGGAACGCGCGGGAAAGTGAAGCCAAAGTATTGGGCTCGTCATCCACAATCAAAAGATTGGCCTTCTGCGGCATCAATTGCTCCTCGCCACCGTGGCGGTTGGTGGACTGGTTGTTGGCAGTTTGTCAGCGTTACGGGGTAGTTCAATCACGAATGTCGTGCCGGAGCCGGGTTCGCTTCGGACACTCACTCTTCCACCGTGGTCGCTGACCACTGACTGAACCATGGCCAGGCCGAGCCCCGTGCCACGAGGCTTGCTGGTGTAATAGGGAGTGAACAACCGCGCGCACTCTTCGGGCGTAATCCCACTCCCGGTATCCGAGACTTCGAGGTAGCTGAGATCGCCGTTCTGGCGGGTTCGCAATGTCAGCGTGCCGCCTCGAGGCATGGCATCCATCGCGTTTAAAACCAAGTTTGAGAGTGCGCGATGCAAGAGGTCGGGATCGGCAGCGATCAGCTCCATTGATTCGAGCAACTCCAGTTTACATTCGATGGAAGGATGCTCCGGCGAGTGAAGTTGCGCCTGAAAAAGCCGGGCCACGTTCTGTACGAGGTCGTTGGGTTGGATTCGCTCCAATCGCGGTTTTGGCATCGTAGAAAAGTCGCTGAAGCGCGAGACGATGGCCTTGAGGTTCGCGATCTCGGCCAGCAAGGTGGAAGAACTTTCTTGAAAGATCTCCTCGAACTGTTCTGGACTCTGTTGACGAGCCCGCAGCAAATTCTCGACGGTCAATTGCAGCGGGAAAAGCGGATTCTTCAGTTCGTGCGCCAGTCTGCGGGCCAGTTCACGCCATGCTGCGACGCGCTCAGCCTGGACCAGATGCTCTTTTTGGGCTAGCAGTTCGCGAGTCATGCGGTTGAAAGATTCCGCCAACTCTCCAATTTCGTCGGATGAAGTCACGGCCACTTGGGTGTTCCAGTTGCCCGAAGCAACGTCACGGGCGGCGCGCGCAAGTTCTTCCACTGGCTGGGTGACCCGAGCCGCTGCCCATCCGCTGAGCAGGACGGATAGCAAGATTCCCGCTCCACCAGACAAAAGTGCCACCGACCGTATGTGCTGGCGAAGCTCAATATAGGGACGGCGCGAACTGCCAATCAGCAGCACTCCGAGTAAGTGGTCGTCGATACTCGTGAGCGGGATGGCGTCGACGGTTTCGTCGTCGATCGCGTTGCCGGTCCAATGCACCAGGGTCGTGGTCTCTCGTGGCCGCTGCTGAATCTGGTTAATAATTGGCGCAATTCGATCTGGTTGCGTCGCTGTGCCTGAATTGTCAATCAAGAGTTGAGAAGAAAAGCCAGTTCCCAGATTCTGGTAAAACATAGCTCGCATGCCAACCGGAAGGTCCAGGCTGGCCAGAAAGTCCTTATCGATCCGGCGACCTCCAATCACAAAGAGCGGCTTCTCTGCCACCTTCACTTCTCTCACCGCAAACAACCCCAATGCGGTCGCGTCCGGCAGCTCTTCCCGCATCAAGAAAGCATCTTTCGGTATTGCCGATGTAACAGTGAGACTCTCTTTGTAACCAAACTTGCCCGGCCATTGCGCGGAAGAAACAATCATGCCCTGGCTGTCGACGAACTCCAGGAAATCCAGCTGTTGATTCTCGGCAACGGTTTTGGCCTCGTTGATATATGTGCCGTAGTCAATGGAGCCGCGACTCAAGGCGAGCGCTATGCGAGTGGTCGCTTCGCTCATCGCAATGTTCTCGACGCGATGCCCGACTTCGTCACCTCGACGATTAAACTCGCGCCGGAACTGCGCCACCAGGGCTGCGGTACGCTCTTCGTCGGCTTTTTCAAAAGCCTGGCGGGTCAATGACGAAATACTCCAGGCGACAGCCACCACCGATACGAGGACAGTGAAGGCGAACACGATCAAGAGTTTGCGCCGGAAGATCATGGTTTATCCGCGGCGAGCCAGACGTTCGACAAACTCCAGCTTGCGTCACGGCCTATCCTCCAATTCTTCACGGAATCAGAAACCACGTACGCCGCGCGCAGATGCAGTAACGGAATCACATGCTGTGATTGCAACAGCTTACTCTCCGCGTTGTAGAGATCATCAACGGAAATGGAAGTGAATGTGGGCCGCGGAAGCCCAAGCCCCGCTGCTAGTTCGGCAAGAGCAATCTGGGCGTCTAGCGACGCTAACGGAACTCGGGAAATTCTCAGGTCAGCGTTGTTCGCACTTGTGATTTGCACTCCCAGCCCGGCGTCGCGAGCATTCAGCACGATTCTCTCTGCGATCACGCGCGATGTTGGATCAGCCGCATCGTAACCTAATGTCCAGGAATTGGTGTGCGGAATTTCGCTGCGGACCTGCCGCGCAAGCGCCAAATCAGCGGACGCGGGGAAAACAAACTCGTAGCCAGTCATCCAGTTCGGCAAGAGTCCACCGGCTGGTTCTCCTCCGCCTTGCAGCACTGCAGTATTCAGCAATTCGCGATCAATGCTAAGAGCAAAGGCTCGACGCTGCCGTTCATCATCAGGCGACTGAGAGTCGCGGGCGAAAACCAGCGCGATCAGTTCGGTGGGTGCAGAGGCCTTCACGTTTCGCCCTTCGGCGGTCGCTCGATGTGCCTGATCCGGCGCGATTTCTATCGCTTGCGCCTTCCGCAGGTCGAACGAGAGCATCTGATCGCGAAAGTTCTTACCCATCTCGATTTCGATTGCGTCCAGAAACGGTCGACCGTCCCAATATTCGTTGCGAGCCGCGAGTGTAAGCTTCTTACCTGGTTCCCACTGTGAAACCGCAAAAGGTCCAGTGCCGGAAGTCTTTCCATCCTCGCGTTTGACGATGCTATTGCGGGGCAAAGTCAGCTCGGCCGGAAGGTCGGGCGCCGGCGAGTCACGCTCGATGACGACAGCATCTCCTTCAGAAAATACCTTCCAGGCTGGATTCGTCCTTCGTAACGATGCAGCCACCACATCCGCAGTTACTGCGGAGCCGTCTTGGAAAGTTACTCCACGACGCAACGAAAACTGCCAACGCTGGTTCCCAGGCTCAGCCTGCCAGGAAATTGCCAGTGCGGGTTGCGGCTTGCCCTGCTCATCCAATGAAATCAGAGTGTCAAACAGCAGGCCAAATAAATTGCGAGATCCCATCCAGTCCGGCTGATTGGAATCGGCCGGATCGAGAGATGTGGGCGCGGCTCGCATTTCGACATGCAGCGTGCCGCCATAATGCGGACGCGTGGTGGCGCTCGCGCTTAGCGTGCAAGCCAGACTACTGGCCGCAAACAATAGACAGCCGGTAAACCTCATATTTCCCCGTTTCCGAATTCTGCGAAATTGCCATGACGCCCGTGGCTTCGGAATCGCCCCAAAGCGCGGTGATCTGGCCCTTGAACTCTATTGGCTGGCTTGCGGCCACGGGTTCACGGTCGGCGATTTCGAAAGCTCTAACCGTGTCCGCAGCGCCATCCCCTTTGCCCGTGACCAAAACCTGCCAGCCTTGCCCACAACCGCTCCGCACACTCGCAATGTCGCTGCCCCAGTTCAGCTGTTCCAGAGTTTGATCCGCGACTCCGTCCAGCATATGCACCTGACCGTCAATGGTGGCGAAAATCCAAAGCTTGTATTTATCTCTGGGCAGCATCGCGGCGGAATAGAATGCTTGCACCGTGGTTTGTTTCTCAATGCCGGGCGACAGCGCACCGGTAAAGAAATTTCTTGATGGGGTGAAGAACGCACTCAATCCAGCCTGATCCGTACCCAGCGGCCAGGGATCATCGCTGTCATAACAGTTCAGCGTTAAAGGGGCGGTCGCTGCAGTGCGGCAGAAAGTCCCGGGTAAATAGGCATCGAACAAATGATCTTTCCGCAAGAACAGTCGGCCCCGCAAGTCGCGTGGCCACGGATGAGAGTGCGATACAGGCAACGATTGTTCCTCTTGCCATCGGCCATCCTGGAATTTAAACAGTATTACGGCCTCTGGCTCGAGAAGGATCATGTGCTGCGGAGAACCGTTTACCAGCGCGACATCCAGGGTGCGGTTCGCATCTGTCCACAGCAATGTCTTGCGAATCGCGAGCGTCGTCGCGGGATGTTCGAGCGCTGCGTGACCTGATCTCGGCGTGGCAATCATTACGATCGCGGGTTGGTTATTTCCTTGATGAACCTCGGCGACCCAAACGTAATTCTGCAAATTGTCTGAGAGCGTAACCAGTACCGTCGCGGCGGCCTCGTCAGGACTAACAGATCGGACGCCAAGCGCGGAGAGTTCGGCCAAGAGCCCGCGACAGATGACTTCGACGTCCGCATGGGACAGAGAAGATCGGCTCACCACGTCCAGCGCGACTGCTCCCGGACCCGTTGCCGCGGCAATCTTTCGTGCCAGTTGCTCTTCGGGCACACGCCAATCATCGGCGAAGACGATCGGCGCGCATGCCAACATCAGCAGCAGAAACCACGCAGCCGGCGGGAACTGTGATGAAAAGGCGCGCATGTAAAGGTTGCGCGCATTATAAACCGCGTCGTGGTCGGTGCTTTGCATGCAGTCCTACCTTCTTTAGACACCGAACTTTACGAACCTACTTCGGCTGCTGCTCATCCGGTTCCTCCGCTTGACTGGCGTGATTTGCGACGCTCATGCTGCGCAATACATCGTTGGCGAAGAAGAATTTTCCATCCGCCGGAACCATCATGATTTGCAGCTTGTCCGAGAGCCGTTCCGCGACGATTTTATTAATCAGCAGCGGATTCTGTTTCAGAATCGCGCCTTCACTCTGCATTCGTACCGCGTCTGCCGCCGCAGTCACGCGGATTCGATCAGCCTCGGCCTCGGCGAGGAGTTTGCGCCGCTCCATCTCAGCCTTGCTGTCGATGACTTTGGCTTCTGCCTGTGCCTCCGCATTCTTAACCGTGGTTTCTTTGCGAGCCTCGGCTTCCAGCTTCGATTGCTCGATTTGTTTCTGTTTGAGGGGCAAGGTGTATTGCATGGCGTCGGCCTCGCTTTTCGCCTGTAGCACGCGCACTTGCGCTTCGCCCTCAGCCTGCTTCACTTGTTGCGCCTTGGTAGCTTCAGCTTCAAGTTCCGCAATCCTCACCTGCTTTTGCTGGATGTCGGTTTGCACGCCCATGCGGTCACTCTCTTGTTCCTTGAGCAAAAGACTTTCCAGTCCTTTTGCATATTCAGGAGGCAATTGAATATCGCGCAGCATCACTTCTTTCACGATGATTCCATCCGCAGCAAGTTTCTGCGTAATAACATCCGATGCACGCTTACGTACGTCTTCGCGCTTTGAAGCGAACACGTCCCGGACAGTGTAATTGGGGACCAGTTCGCGCCACGCGCTGGCAACCACTGCCGGCACAATTTCCTTTTCTACCGGCTGAGGCAGGTTGCTCTGAATGTAATCCAAGCGTTTGGCGTCGAGCCGATAACGCACCGTGATGGACAACCCCAGCGTGAGTCCCTCTTTCGCTTGTACGTTAAGGGGTTCCGATTTTGTGCCTTTGCCCGGCCCGGCTTGGCTCTCCAAACTTCCGGTGGTGAACAACTGATCGCGAGTGTCGAAGAGAACAATGTTTTCCGCGAGGGGTGTCACGAAATGGACACCAGGATACATCGTTCCCGCCAATGTTCCGCTGGTCTGGCTGATCCGTACGGCCGCCATTCCGCTAGGCACCACCACGATGCCCAGTGATAGCAGAATCGGACCCCACGCCATCAACGCCAGAGCCAGAGAAGTTCGCCAGCGAGTCTGCGGCTCTTCCGGCAGAGGTCCTGCACCACCCACAGCCTTCCGGTATTTCATTTCCAGATAAAGGTCATAGGCCAGTATTCCAGCCGCGACTATGATCATCCCAATCCCGCTTAACATGAGCAAATGCTTCAGGAACAACATCGCTCCTCCTTCCGCGCCTTAGCGCTTCTGTCCAGATTCCATGTGGACGACCTGCCGGGTAAAAAACAGGCCGAACACTTTTCCGAAAATCCACTCTTCCACCAGAATCGCGATTGCCAGTGAGAAGCCCATCCCCGCAGCTACGGTTAATGCTGTCTTTATCGTTTCCATTGGCCGCTCCAGTCGACGCTCATGCCAACGGAATAGCAGGCTTTCGACCAATGTTTATGTTGTTTGTGATGAATAAGTTAGTAAGAGGGGAGTCGTGCAGAATGGTGTTCGATCACATCCAGTGTGTGAGTTTGAGGACGGGGATCCGCGGCTCGGCTGGGAGCGGTGAGCAAAGCAATACATATAAGGTGTACCGTACGAGCGCCGAATTAGAACGTGGTCTCGTCCTCGCGTTAAGGAACGGCTGGCGCGGTGAACACGGAGACGAGGCTTGCTTCTTCCACAATAGGCGCGGCCAACTCTTGTTCGTAGAATGCGACCGCAGTCGCGCGTTGCCAAAAACGCGCGGCTAGCAGAAGAAGCAAAGTCGCCTGTCCGACGATGAATGCACCCAGAACGCTGCTGGGCGGCACAACGGCATGCCACAGCAAGATGCCAGCCGCCAGAACTGCCGACGCCACAATTGCGATCACGACATAGCTGCCCAACAGACGTCCAAAGTTCCGGCGCGTCCGGCGGAATCCGGAGGCAATCGATTTGCGGACAGCGTGCTGGTCGTGTAGAACCACATCGATTTGGGCAAGATCGAACCAAATGCGGATCGCCGTCAGAACCAGAAAAATGATTAAGGCGCCGATGAGTTGGGTAAAGAACGGAAGCCTTTCATTGGAAGTCTTATCCGCCGCGTTGACCAGCGCATTCATGACTCTGAAAAGAATGCCGGCGACGATGCCTGCGATCACGATAAAAAATAAAAACAGGCGGACAAATCGCCAAACATTCCGTCCGCAGGCACGATAGAACTCATCGCGGGGAAGCCGGTGGTCGGAGGCATAACCCAACAACACGCCGGGCATGAACAGCAAACTTGCCAGAAAAAACAGTATCGCGAACCACATTGCAGGATGGGTCGCAGCACCTTCCGGCCCGAATTCCGGGCGCATCAGCATTTCGAAAAAAATCTCCAGGTTGAATCCATGAAGCAGTTTGTCGGCATTGAGGCTGTGGTCCAGAATCTTGTGGGCCTGATCGCTGAAGGCGGATGCTCCAAAGTGGGCAAAAATCAAGTTCAGCAAATAGAACCACAGCACGTAACGCTTGTTACGTCCTGCAATGCTGGCGCCCGCGGAAATCATATTCGTGTTCTCGTTCATTGACATATTCCCTTAGACCAACCACCAGGTCAGTAATTGAGCGAAACCCTGGCAGATCCACATCCAGTAATTCGAAAGTTTGCGGGCGGGCGCACCGTTCGGTTGATCGGTGCGGCTGTTGTTGAAGTTATTGCGATCGAATTGAATTGTGTGATCGGGGTCAACTTCTACCGATTCCACTTTCGCCTTTTTCTGGTAACGGTATCTTACCCATCGATCTGCTCCGTCCCAGTGCTCGCGAACCTTATCGCCATTGTCGAACTTGATCTCGACCTCGACCGGTATCACGAACTCGCCTTTGCGTTGGATCCAGACATTCGACACATATTCCGTCTCGCCTTTTTTCTCCTTGAGGTTCTCTTTGTACCAGTCTACGGGGACCGAACTCATCTTCATCACCGCATAGTCCAACACTTGCGTGCCGTAAATTGCCTGGTTGAAATACCAGCGCAAATCCTTGCCGGACACTTCTTCAATGGTTTTGAGAAAATCTTCTTTGGTGGGATGAGTGAAGCGGTTCCGCATGAAGTACGTATGCATGGCCTGCCGCATCGTGTCTTCGCCGATCACGCCTTCGAGGGATCGCAGCACGAGAGCCGTCTTGCCGTAGGTGATTCCGCTGTAAGAATCGAAATCCGCATACTGCCATCCGTTACGCGCGATGGGATCGAGATCGAGTACTTCGATAGTAAAAAGCCTGTCTTCGTCGATTTGTCCGACGGTGATGCCCCACAGATCGAGCGTCGAAGTCGAGGCGCCAAAGATAGAACTCATAACCTTGAGTTGGCTGTATTGATTGATTCCCTCGTCCATCCACGCGTCCTCAAATTCGTTCGTGGCCACCATGCCGTACCAGTATTGATGGCCAAACTCGTGTTCAACAGTTTCTTCGGAGCCCATGTGAAAGCCCTCGGGCTCCCACCAGGTCGTTCCTCCCGTAATAAATGTCGGATACTCCATGCCGAATGCTTGCGAGCCAGGATCTGGATCGACCAGCGTGAGCGTCTTGTAAGGGTACGGCCCGTACCAGTCATTAAAGCGCTGCATGCTCTCTTTGAGCGCATGGTCCTCACGCTCGACCTGGCTCCAGTGGGCCGGCTGCATCATGATCCGCAACTTCACCGGACCCATGCTGCCCTGGAATGTGTCGTTATAAATCAAGTAGTGCGGGCTTGCGGTCCACGCGAAGTCATGAATATCGTCGCCATGGTAAGCGACGGTTTTGGTTCCGTCGGGATTGTCGCGGCTGCTGACTTCAATGCCGCTGGCCCCCACCACTTCATATTGCGGCACTGTGAGCTTCACGTCATAAACACCGAAGTCGGCAAAGAATTCGGTGTAAGCGTGAAACTGATGGCAATTCCATGCTCCATGCCACCAAACTCCAACCTTCGGAAACCACTGCCCGCCGAGAACAAAGTCGCGATTCCAACCCGTCCGCTCCAAAACCTCGGGAAATTGATCGTGAAACTTAATCTTGAATTGCACATACCCATCGGGCGGGATCGGCTTGGGCAGGTGCACTTGAACCACCGTTCGATCATCCTTGTTATCGTCATCGGGATGAATAAATTGCAACTGGGACGTCAAGTCGCCCTGGCCAACGACTTCCAAACTCTTGATCTCCGCTGCGCCGTAGCTGTTGGGCTCCCACTTTTCAAAATCCTGCCCGCGTGTTCTCTCGCGCTTGCCTTCCCGCATCCATGTCGAAGTGGGCTGAAACGCATTTAAATAAAGATGGAAAGGAAACGTGTCGAGCGCCTGGCCGGTGAGATTGTGATAGGTAAGCGTTTCGGTGGCGTCAAGCGAATGAGCCTTGGCGTTGTATTTGGCATCCATGTCGTAGGCGACCACGCGCTGCGACAGCGGCGTAGGCGAGTTGACCGCTGAGGTCGTATCCGGAATCGACAGAGGGACGCTGCCAACCTGAGCCATGGCAGCTACTGCGATCAAAGGGGCCGCTACCTGTAAGACAATCCTCAAACCCACGAACATGGATAACACTCCCTCGATTCGATAAGCGCGAAGTTGAAATCATAGCGCAGGAAGCAACAGGCGTGCCGAGAAACCGATTCGCGGCGCCTGAAAGTGATCGCATAATTCGAGAATATCCGGTTCCCTCCCGCTTCCCGACTGTATAATCGCCGGAACCATTCTCCAGTCATGACAAAACCTCGGACATTTGTCGTCGCTACGCTCATTGGGTTAGTGCTAGCCAGTCTGTTCGCGAATGCACAACAACAAAAGTACGACTTTGTAATCTCAGGAGCTCGCATCGTCGATGGCACCGGCGCTCCCTGGTTTATCGGCGATGTCGGAATTCTCGGCGACCGCATCGCCGCCCTCGGAGATCTGCGCAATGCCGCGGCCAAGCAGCGCATCGATGCCACGGGGCTGGTCGCTTCGCCCGGTTTCATCGATGTCCAAGGGCAGTCCGAATTCAATGTGCTGGTCGACAATCGCGCCGCCAGCAAGATCATGCAAGGTGTGACTACAGAAATTACCGGCGAGGGAACGTCTATCGCCCCGCTCAACGAACACGTGCTGGGAGAGTTCCGGGACGATGCCACGAAATACAACGTCTCTTTGGATTGGCGCTCACTCGACGAATATCTGCGCCGCTTCGACCGCGCCCGCCCCGCCATCAACTTGGGCACTTTCGTAGGCGCGGGCGGTGTGCGCAATTACGTCATGGGCAAAGAAGATCGCTCGGCGAATCCCGCGGAGCTCGAGCAAATGCGTCAATTAGTCGCGCAGGCCATGCAGCAGGGTGCGTTCGGACTCAGCACCGCTCTGCAATACGTCCCCGATTCATTTGCCTCGACCGACGAAATTGTTGAGCTGGCCAAAGTTGCGCGGCAATACGGCGGGGTTTATTTTACGCATCAGCGTTCCGAGGGCGACCGCATCTTTCAATCTCTCGACGAAGTGTTTTCCATCTCGCAGCGCGCAAATATTTCGACCACCATCTGGCATCTGAAAACCGCCTACAGTGAGAACTGGGGCAAAATGCCTGAAGTGCTGAGCCGAATCGAAGCCGCCCGCGCCCACGGTATTGACGTAGCCGCGAGTGTTTATCCCTATACGCGCGCTTCTAATGGATTGGTCGCATGCTTTCCCAGTTGGGTATCCGAAGGCGGTTTCGACAAAATGACCGAGCGGTTGAAGGATCCTGTGCAACGCGCCCGCGCGCAGAAAGAAATGACCGAACCAAGCGCCACCTGGGAGAATCAGTGGCTTGGTTCCGGCGGCGCGCAGGGCGTGACTCTAATTCAAGTGCTGAATCCCGACCTGCACAAATACGAAGGCATGAACTTCGAAGAGATCGGTCGCCAGACGGGCAAGGATCCGAAAGACACAGCCATGGACATCGCCATCGCCGACCATGGCCAGAGCCAGGTCGTGATCTCCATCATGCAAGAGTCCGACGTGCGCGCCGCAGTAACGAATTCAATCGTCACCTACGGTTCGGATTCCGGAGCGCAAGCCGAAGACGGACCGTTGAGCACAACCAAAGCCCATCCACGCGCCTTCGGAACCTTCCCTCGCATCCTCGCCGAGTACGTTCGCACCGAAAACACGATGCCTCTTGAAGAGGCTGTCCGAAAAATGACTTCGCAGGCCGCCAGTCGAGTCGGAATCATGGATCGCGGAATCCTGCGCCAGGGAATGATGGCCGATGTCACGCTCTTCGACCCCGCAGCCGTTCAGGACGTCGCCACCTACAACGATCCGCTTCATTATTCGTCAGGAGTCAAAGCTGTTTTCGTGAATGGCCGTCCCGTCGTGCTCGACGGCAAGATCACGGACGAACGTCCCGGCAGAGCCCTGCGCGGCCCGGGATACAAACCAGGAGGGAATGCTCACTAACCCGACGCACTATCATCCTGAGCGTAGCGAAGGATCTCTGCATTTTTCAGCGGGAAAAAACCGAACGTCTCAAGCCATCCTGCTAAATTCCAATATTCACGTGACGGAGTCCATCCTTGTAAGCTTCACGCGCCTTCGTCGCCTTCTCATGCACGTCGTGTTCGACGAAGTGGGCCGCATCCCACTTCTCCCACGCGATCATCGAATGGTCCGGAGTAGCCAACGCTTCCTCGGCGCGAATGCTGTCAACCCATTCGTCGACGGCTTTTTTGTAGGCCAGGCGCAACTGATCAAGATCAGGATCGCTCATAGACCCCGGACTCTAAACGCCACACAAACCACAGTCAATCGGATGGCCCGAATTTAACCAAAAATTAACTCAGGGAGCCGTCGTTGACCGAGCAACCAAACCATCCCGCCGAGGCAACTAAATAATTAGTTGACGTTTGGCTTTCCGCTGCGTCTAATAACAAGGAATGGAGGATGGCCTGTGCCGCCCAGTAAATCCGCGACTTTAACCGAAGCTGAACTTCGCCTTATGGACGTCCTGTGGCAGCAAGGCCCGTCGACCGTCCAAGAGGTGCTCAATGCGCTTCCGAAAAAGTCGCAACTGGCTTATAACTCGGTACTTACGACCATTCGCATCCTCGAGCAAAAGGGCTACGTCCGCCATATAAAGGATGGGCGCGCCCACGTTTATCGGGCGTTGATCGAGCGCGACGAAGCTTCGCGCTCCGAGATTCGCCATCTGGCTCATCGCTTCTTTAAGAATTCGCACGAGATGCTGGTGCTAAACATTTTGGAGGACCGCGGGGTGGACGCCGACGAACTGCAGCGCCTTCGCCGACTCCTCGAACAAACCCAGCTCGACGGAAGCAAGGCCGGTGGGAGTGAGTAGACGGGGCGAAAGAGTGACTGACGACAACTGACGGAAACTACAAACTTACTAGCATAATTAAATGACCGCCGCGCTCAATCTCGCCGAACTTTCCCGAATCTCCGCCGGGACGCTGCTCAACTGCATCCTCGAAGGCATCGCGATCGGACTCTTCGCCTGGATCACGCTTCAATTAATCGGACGCCGTAATTCCAGCACTCGTTTTGCCGTATGGTTCTCCGCTTTACTCGCGATAGCAGCGTTGCCAATTCTGGACGTTGCTGCATCGAGCGCCCGCGCCGGGAACGCGGGTTCTGCCATCACGATCCCAAGCTCGTGGGCGCTCGATATTTTTTTCGTGTGGGCAATGGTTGCCGCTCTTGCCTTGTTCAGGGTGGGCGTAGGTCTCTGGCAATTACGAAAACTGCGCGCCAGTTGCGCTCCAATCGATCCTGCAACCCTCGATCCCTCGTTGCGGGAAACGCTGCAAGCGTTTCAAACCATCCGGCCAGTAACGCTGTGCGAGTCGCGTCGCGTACAAGTGCCAACCGCTATTGGATTTCTCAAGCCGCTGGTAGTAATCCCTGTGTGGGCCATGCAAGAGCTCTCGACCACCGAGCTGAATTCGATTCTGATTCACGAACTGGCTCACCTGCGCCGCTGGGATGACTGGACCAACCTCGCCCAGCAAGTATTGAAGGCGCTGTTGTTCTTCCACCCCGCGGTCTGGTGGATCGAGAGCAAACTCGCGCTGGAACGCGAGATGGCCTGCGACGACGCAGTGCTCGACAAGATTGCCAATCCGCGCGGCTATGCGCAATGCCTGGTCTCGATCGCGGAGAAGAGTTTCATGCGCCGCGGACTGGCATTGGCACAAGCTGCCGTAAACCGCGTCCGGCAAACGTCGCTGCGCGTCTCTCAGATTCTCGACGCAAATCGGCCGGGCGCAACCCGCGTCTGGAAGCCTGCCGTATATTCCGTAGCTGCCTTCGTTGGAGTCTGTGCGATTTCGCTTTCGCGCGCGCCCGAACTGGTAGCCTTCGAGGATCCAACCATGCAAATCGCGCGAGCAACGCCCGCGATGTCGACTTCGAGTGCGCGCCCGTATGATGCGGTGACGACCATGGCCAGCTACCACCCGAGCTCTTCGTCGTCCGAAAAAGTTCTGCAGCCGCAAGTAAGCGTATCTTCCCCCGCTCCAATGTTAGCCAGCAATCGAATTCGGGAGCGTTCAACTTTTGCCAGCGACGGGATCGGGAAAGGCACGGGCTCACTCGCGCCGGAACAATCTGAAAATGAATCCCGGCTTCAGCCGCTGAAGCCCGTAAGCGCCGCGCGCATCAAACGCACAGCGCGATTCGAAAACGCGACGTGGATCGAGGGCACCACGTGGATCGAGCAAACCACCTGGGTCGAAAGCGTGTCATGGGATCGCGCAACGCAGCCGCGAAGCGCAGTCGCTGGCAGCGAGGCATGGGAGCAGTCACAACAGCCGCGAAGCGGCGTGAGAATGCAGCCCACAACGCAAGCCGTGAGTGGGATCGACACAATTGCCGAGCCCCAGCGGGGCGAAAGAGCCGCCTCGTACACAGAGAACGTCGAGCCAACCTTGCTGATGAACCAAACGCCCGCGCTTTTCATCATGATGCAAACTGAGCAATCAGCTCCAAGATTTTGGACAATCACCGTCTGGCGCGTGACGGTAATAGATCCATCCCGCGTCCCGGCACAAACCCGAATTCCCACGAAACAGATTTAAAGAGAAGAGCCCGGCAGAAAGAAACCATGACTCCGCCCAACAAGAACTAAACAATTAGTTGCAAGGAAGATAGCGGGGGCGGCCAATAAGACGAGAGGTGGGCCACCCGAACATGATTTAGAAACATAAACGTCTTACAAGAAATTAAATAATTAGTTGAAAGGAACAATCAATGAAAACCGCCTGGAAAAAAACCATAGGACGCATAGCGCTGTCGATCGTTGCGGTCGCAGCCCTGGCGTCGCTCGTAACCTATGAAGCTGCAAAACCAATGGCCGCACGGGCCGCGTCCGCAGCTCCGGCCGCCGCACGCCTCGACGACAACAGCGTAGGAGCCTTGCTCTCGCTCGACCAGGCAATGGAAACTTTGGCGGCAAGGGTCACTCCCGCCATCGTCAACGTCGCCGTCACTTCAAAAAGCAAACCCGATAACAACGAACAACAAATCCCGGATGACATGCAGCAGTTTTTCGGTCCCGGCTTCAACTTCGGTCCGCACGGCCGACCTCAGCCGCAGATCGAGCATGGCATCGGCAGCGGAGTCATCATTTCGCCCGACGGATATATCGTGACCAACAACCACGTGATCGATGGCGCGGTCGACATCAAAGTCACCATGAGCGATCGGAGAACGATGAACGCAAAGCTGGTCGGCGCCGATCCCCTAACGGATTTGGCCGTGATCAAAGTAGATGGCGGCAGCTTGCCCAGCATTCCGTGGGGCGACTCAACCGTGTTGCATCCCGGGCAGACCGTGCTGGCCTTCGGAAACCCACTTGGCTTTCGCTTCACGGTGACGCGCGGCATCGTGAGCGCGCTCAACCGCCCTAATCCATTTTCGGATAACCGACGCAAGCCCGGCGAGTTCATTCAAACCGATGCGGCCATCAATCCCGGAAATTCCGGAGGCCCGCTCGTCAACGCCCACGGCGAAGTGGTTGGCATCAACACCTTCCTGGTTTCGTCGTCGGGTGCGTTCTCCGGAATGGGTTTCGCAATCCCTGCCCAGATCGTGCGGCCAACGGTTGAGGAGCTGATTCGCGATGGAAAAGTCACGCACGGCTATATGGGAATCGGCATCAGCGACGTGACCCCAGAGAACTCCAAGTTCTTTGACGTGAACGACGCCAGCGGCGCGGTCGTGACCCAGGTCGAGCCCAACTCACCCGCAGCCAAGGCTGGATTGAAAGTCGGCGACGTGATCGCTGAACTCGATGGACAAAAAGTGACCGACGCTGGCCAGCTTCAAGTAGAAGTTGGACAGAAACCTCCGGGCACGACCATCAAGCTGCAGGTGATTCGCGATGGCAAGAACACGACCCTTCCCGTCACGCTTGAAGCTATGGGTAGCCGCGACAACGACGGCACCGAAACTGCGGAAGGCGATCATGGAAAAATGCACTGGGGCATCGGTCTCAGCGACATGACGCCAGACCTTCGCGAGCAATTGCAGGCTCCCAAAGATGTTCATGGAGCTGTGGTTGAACAGGTGCAGCCGGGCAGCTCAGCCGACAATGCTGGCCTGCAGCGCGGCGATGTCATCGTACAGGTCAACCGTCACGATGTGCAAAGCGCGTCCGATGTGCAGCAGGCGTTGGGAAGTGTTCCCAAAGGCAAAGACGCTTTGATACTCGTCTGGTCGAATGGCGGAAACACGTTCCGCGTGCTGCATTCGCCAGAGGGTTCGTAAGCATAGAAATGTTCCACGTGGAACCTTCGTTTGTGTTCCACGTGGAACACTTTGTGAGGCAATCGTGCATGTACATTATTGTGCGTTCACGCGAAGTAAGTGGCGCCCAAGTCAAGTAGTTAGGGTGACCCTGGAGTGGCTGGCGATCTAGCCAGTATTGTGGAGGCCGGCGGCTATGCCGTTTATGGTGGCCCCGAGGGCGTAGTTAAGAGCGGCTGTGTTTTCGCCGGCTCGTTTTCTGCGCAGCAGGTCGACCTGGACCATGCTCATAGGGTCGACGTAAGGATTGCGCAGGCGGATCGAGCGGGATAGTACAGCATTGCCTTCCAGCAATTCTTTTTCGCCGGTGATCGAGAGCAGAGCTTGTCGGGTACGAAGGAATTCCTCTTCCAGCAGGGCGAAGACGCGGTCGCGGAGATTTTTATCCTCGACCAGTTCCGCGTAGAGGCGCGCGATGGTCAGGTCTGCTTTTGCCATGGCCAGTTCCACGTTTCTCACGAGTTCGGAAAACAGGGGGAAGTGAGCCATCATTTCTTGTAGAAGCGCGGCATTTCCTGGCGACCGCGCAGCGAACTTCTCGATAGCATGGCCCACCCCGAACCAGGCAGGAACGGCGTGGCGGCTTTGCATCCATCCGAAGACCCAGGGGATGGCGCGCAGATCTTCGAGACAGCGGCTTTGGCTGCGCCGCGAGGGACGCGAGCCGATCTGCATATTTTCCAGTTCGTTGACCGGGGTCGCGTGTTCAAAGTAGATCAGCACATCGGAATTCTCGGCGATATGTTTGCGGTAATAAGAGAAAGCGCTCTGCGACATTTCTTCCATCGCGCCGTCCCAATGAGAGCGCTCCTGCGGCGCATCCGGCATGGCGAGCGCTTCCAAGGAAGCGGCAATCATCAACTCCAGATTCCATTCAGCCAGCACCGGATCGGAATATTTCCAGTTGAGAACTTCTCCTTGTTCCGTGATTCGAATCTGGCCGGAAAAATCTCCTGCCGGTTGCGCAAGGATCGCGGCGTGAGTGGGTCCACCGCCGCGTCCTACCGTTCCACCTCGACCGTGGAACAGTCTTAGCTTCACATCACATTCGCGGGCCGCCTGGTGCAGAGCGTGATGAGCTTTGTGCAGCTCCCAGGTGCTGGTGAACATGCCGCCGTCTTTATTGGAATCCGAATAGCCAAGCATGACTTCCTGCGAACGCTGCCACGAATCGAGCAACGCAGAATATTCCGATGTCATCCAGAGGCGGCGCATGACGCTGGCTGACGAGCGCAGGGCTTCGATGGATTCAAACAAGGGAACCGGCATCACGCCGGGATCGTTTCCGTTGCCGGCAATGCTCAGTCCACAGACCGCGGCCAGACGGACTACGTTGAAAATGTCCTGCTCGGACTGGGTGTTGCTGACGATGAAGGTGCGAATCGAGCCGGGTGGATAGTTTTGCTTGAGCTGCGCCAGAGTTTGAAATGTATTGATGGTTTCGCGCGAGGCCGGCGAGACCTCGCTTGTGGCGTTGCCTTCCGTACGGCCCGACGCGGCAGCGGCCAGCTCAGCAAGAGTTTCCGAAAGAACGCGGGAATGCTGGCGAACGTCGAGCGTGTGGAGATTGAAGCCAAAGGTGTGGATTGCGCGCAACAGCGGATCGATCACGATTTCGATCATGCGATCGCCGTTATTCTCGGACAGGCTTTCCCGGAGAAGCGCGATATCGCCGGCGAACTCCAAGCTGTCGCGATACGCCGGAGAAGTTATGGGGACTTTTCTAGAAGCCCGAAGGCGGGCTTCGACGAGTTCGAGAAAAATGCGATATGTCTCGGCTTCCGAGATTCTGCGGGTATGGGCGGACGACGTCAACGCTTCATACTCCATCAGCCGCTGACTTAGCGGGTTCGAGATGCGGACCTGGCGCATCGACGAGCTCAGAAGGTCGATCGCCCTGGATACCTGTCGCAGATAGTGCTCGATGATGACATTGCGTGCCATTTGTAGCGCGTCGCGAGTGCAGTCGGCGGTGACAAAAGGATTGCCGTCGCGGTCGCCGCCGATCCATGAGCCGAAAGAAAGCACGCCGGGCAAGTCACGCTCAGGCAGATCGAGTCCATAAACTTCACGGAACGAGTCGGCGATCTCGGCGTAGACCTTGGGCACGGTGTCAAAAATGGTCATGGGGTACGGATCGAGGCCCATGCGAATTTCGTCGGTCACGCTGGGCTTGGTGAGACGAACTTCATCGGTCTGCCAGAGGGCGGTGATCTGTGCGACGATTTGGCGTTCGAGATCTTCGGCGTCCGCAGTCGAAAGCGGCAGACGATCGAGATCTTCAAGTGAGCGTGCAATGTTGCGACGCTTGCCAAGCACGGTGCGGCGGGCGACTTCGGTGGGATGCGCCGTGAAGACGGGCGTAACTTCAATTTTTTGTAACTCTGCGAGCGTCTGATCGGCGGTGATGCCGGCGGCTTTCAATCGAGTCAAGGTTCCGCGGAACGAGCCCGGGAGTGGAGCGTGATTCGCATGGAGATGCGCGGCGCGACGGCGGCGCTTGCGATGATTGGTCTCGGCAAGATTGGTGAGCTCGAAATAAATCGCGAAGGCCTTAGTGAGTTTGTAGGCCTCTTCGACCGACAGATTGGCAATGACGTTCCGAGCCTGGGCCATTAAATTGCCGCCAGTGTTGTTTTTTTCAGGCTCGCGATACTGGATGAGAAGGCGGCGAAGGTGCTCGACGACATCGAACAGACTCTCGCCGGATTGCTCGACCAGAACGCGTCCGAGCAGAATTCCTAACGAACGGACATCGCGGCGCAGTGGAAGTTCTTTGGCGGGGTCGGAGGTTTCGGCGGTGAGTTCCGACAGACGAGTCTGTTGATCGTCCGTGGCCCAGAGTGGAGTGTCGCCCATAGGCAATCATAAATGAGCGTTGGGGAATTCGGTGAGGGTAGCGAAAGCCCCGCCCAAGCCTGGCTTGAGCGGGGACCTTGGGAGTCACAATTGGTGGCAGTAGCCCTCCCCCTTGGACACTCACCCTGAGTTAGGGGGTGATCTCGAAGACGGTGCCGCAGTGGACATGGCTGCCGCAGCCTGAGCCGCCGGTTTCGGTTGTGCCGTACAGGTTTCCAGTTGGGCCGAAGACCAGACCAGCGGATGGTTCAAGCCCATCTGTGCCAAATATAAAGCGGTACAAAATTTTCTCCGTCCAATTACCGTTTGTTCCGGGCGAAAGCTCGAAGGCGGTGCCGCAGGCGATCTGGGCGCAGCCCCCCGAACTGCCACCATTGAGGGTGGTGCCGAACAAGCTCCCTGCCTTATCGAAGATCACGCCGCCGTAGGGACGGATTCCGTCCTTGCCGTTATTTTGGAAGTTGTGCAGCACCTTCTCCTTCCAGGTGCCATGTGTGGCGAGCGAGAGCTCGAAGACGGTTCCAACACCATAAGTGCCGCCCCCCACTGTTGTGCCGTAGAGGTTACCGGAAGCATCGGAGATCAGAGCGGCGTAGGGGCCGGCTCCGCTTTGGCCGGCGAACCGGTGCAAAACGGTTTCCGTCCATTTGCCATTTGCGCCGGGCGAAAGTTCGAAGACTACGCCGGCGCTGAAACCACCACCACTGTACGTGGTGCCGTACAAGTTGCCGGCTGCATCGAAGATCAGGCTGGACTCTGGGCTCTCGCCGTCCTTGCCGTTGAAGCTGTACAGCACGGTCTCCGTCCAGGAGCCGCCAGCCGGCGAGAGCTCGAACACGGTGCCGTCACCTCGGTAGGCCCCGCCTCCGGAGGTAGTACCGTACAAGTTGCCCGCCACATCGAAGATCAGGCTGGCCATGGGGGCACCGCCGTCGTCGGACTTGCCACCAAAACTGTACAGGGTCGTCAGCTTCCAGGATCCGTCTGCGTTTGGCGAGAGCTCGAAGACGGTCCCGTCGCCATACGCGCCACCCACTGCAGCGGTGCCGTACAAGTTGCCGGCTGAATCGAAGATCAGGCTGGACTCCGGGTAATCTCCGTCCGCGCCATCGAAGGTGTGGAGAACTTTTTCCTTCCAGGAGCCATTTGCCTGGGGCGAGAGCTCGTAGACATTGCCAACACCAGAAGCACCACCGTGAACAGTTGTGCCATACAGATTACCGGCAGAATCGAAGATTACGCTGCCCCCCGGGCTCTCCCCGTCGCGGCCGTTGAATCGATTCAAAACCTTTTCTTTACTGGCTCCAAATAAAGGGGCGGTTGTGGAAACCAACCCGAAAACTACAGTGAATACCGCAACGAGCGGGGTCAGCCGTCTCTTGCTTTGCATGATTTGACCTCCGGGTGGAACTGCTTACTTTATGCCTTTGGCGGCAACCGCCATTGTACGCCCGTTCAGCCTCACTTGATGACGAAAAAGAACTTCATTCTGGCCGGTCGCGAAGCTCCCAAAATCTAAAACGAGCTTAGGGCGGAGCGCTTCCAGCGATTTGTGGCGACGCAAATGTAGATATAGTTCGCGTCGGCGCCGATCTGCCCGGCTATGCACGGGGCGGACGAACTGGCGGGCGTGGACAGATTTACGTGAAAACTTTGGGCGGTGAAAACTCCATTGGCGTTCACCTGCAGCTTGCCGCCGGTTGCAGTGTCGATGGTTAGCCGGGTGCCCCACTCTTTCCGCGTTCTGTGCGGAAAGGGTGGGTAGCCACAACGTAGCAGGCCTTACTCCGTCAAATTGTAGATCAGCCCATTCGGATCTTTGACATAGCACCGGGGAAAATCGGGCTCGTCCTTAACCACCTGACAACCCTTTTTGGTGAGCCTTGCTTTGGCTTCTTTGACGCTCTTGACTGTAACCTCGAAAACCGGACCCAGCGCCGGGCCCCGCTCAATAAAAAAGTTGATGTTCTTTCCGTGCAGGCTGATCATATTTGGCTTCGTATCGGTAATCTCAAAGCCCAGCTCCTTCACATAAAAATCAGCCGCCTTCTTTGGGTCTTCAGCCTGAATCAGAATGTCCGTGCCAAAAGCATTCGCCATACAGCCTCCTCTCTAACTCGCGCATGAAAAGGGTGCCCCATTCTTCCGCGTTCTTTACGGAAGGGGGACGCGAGAATGCAGAAGTCGGCCACATTCAGGACCCTCTTCCTAACTGTGGCCCCGGCAGCCTTCCCTGTCTAGAAAATATTATCTTGAACCTGGCCTAATCTCGTGTTTTCATCCAGAAACTGTTCGCGCGCAACATCCGGGAGGACAATCATGATCGACGGAACAGATTCGAACCTGCCAGTCCGCACTCCAACCCGCAGACAAGTCATCGCCGGAGTCGCCATGGCGCTTGGCGGGCTGGCCGCCGGCGGCGAGGGTTGGGCAAAAACTCAGCCGCAGATGCAGGAAGCGCCGAGTACAGCGGCCAATCGCAGCCGTACGTTTCTTCACCAGGAAGTCGACTTCAAGGCGAGCCCGCCGCGCATTTATGACATCCTCCTCGATTCAAAGCAATTCGCCGCGTTTACCGGTATGCCCGCCGAGATCGATCCGAAAGCCGGCGGGGCTTTTTCCATGTTCGGCGGCCTCGTCGTGGGACGAAATATCGAACTGCTTCCCAACCAGCGCATCGTCCAGGCTTGGCGCCCCACGCACTGGGATTCGGGTGTCTATTCGATCGTTAAGTTTGAGCTGAGATCGCAGAACTCAGGAACCACCATCGTTCTCGATCACACCGGTTTCCCCGAAGGTGAATTCGACCACCTCGACCCCGGCTGGAAATTGAGATATTGGGATCCTCTCGCAAAATACTTAGCCTGAGTTGTCTGTTGCTGGTCCGCTGCCCGTCGCCGCAATCAACCGGGCACCCCCTCTTTCCACGTTCAGTGAGGAAAAGATGGGAGACGACAAAACCAACCTTCCAACCGTGTGGGGCGGACACTCCTGTCCGCCGCCTTCGGATGGGCGCACGTTTCAGCCCTGCGATGTCGCTCTCAAATAAGCCAAGGCGTTGGCTGCTGGTGGCTCGAGTCTAAAAACGGCGGCACCCAGTTTTGCACCCCTTTTCTCTGAAGGGTGCCCCGTTCAAGCTCCGCTTGGGCGGGGCATTTAGCCGAGACGAGTCCACTCACGCCACCAACCAAATTAATCTGCTAACTTCCGACGCCGGACATTATCCTATGACCGTTCACCACACTCAACATGCCCGCAAAACGCCATATCGTGGTAATCGGCGCCGGCGCTTTCGGCGGATGGACCGCTCTCTATCTCCTCCGCCGTGGCGCGCGAGTCACCCTCATCGACGCATGGGGGCCGGGCAACTCGCGCTCGTCCTCCGGCGGCGAAACCCGCATCATTCGCGGCACGTACGGACCCAACCAACCCTACACAAGATTGGCCGCCCACGCCATGCGCCTGTGGAAAGAACACGAAGCCCGTTGGGGACGCCAGCTGCTACATCGCACCGGCGTTCTATGGATGGCCACGTCGAACACCACATCAAGCGCTAAATCAAATAACGACGAGTTCGAGCGCGATTCGTTGCCCATGCTCCGCGAAGCCGGAATCGCCTATGAAGAGTTGTCGGGAAAAGAAGTTGGCGA